>JGI24702J35022_10000769_pt1 | contig 19873 bp, 14 predicted proteins | sample TergutTh196P4_FD_35022 | JGI IMG/M metagenome (IMG submission 35022)
TCAGGGTCGAAATTTGCAGCGAATTATTCTTTATCGAATTTGCCGGAAATTTTATTCAAGTTGAAATTTTCAAAAAATATGACTATTTTTGCAGCAAATTTTTATGGAAAGCGTCTGTTTTATCAAAATTATAATATAAACATGGAAGAGTACGTATTAGACGAACTGGATTATAAAATCCTGAACCTTATTTCAAACGATGCGCGAATATCTTTTCTGGAAGTTTCGCGGATATGCAATGTGTCGGGGGCGGCGGTGCATCAAAGGGTGCAGAAAATGATGGTCAACGGAATCATCACCGGTTCTGAATTTTGGATGGATTTGAAAAAAATCGGTTATCAAACCTGTGCATTTCTTTCGCTTCGTTTCAGCGAAACAGAAAACCTCGACGAGGTAGTCGAGCGCCTCAAAGACATCCACGAAATAGTGGAATGTCACTCCATAACCGGAGCGTATGATATTTTTGTGAAGATATACGCGCTCAACAACAGTCATTTATACGAACTAATCCAAACCCGCATCAAGCCTTTGGGTGTTGTAAGAACCGAAATGCTGATGTCCTTTAAGGAATCGTTTCACAGGCAGATGGCGTTTGAAAATTAATGTAACTGTCTTTCGAATTGAAATCTTCAATACTTTTAACTTGTTTTTAAAAAAATAATTACAAAATGCGCCCTGTTTGTTGAAAGTTTATGTTTATGATAAAAAAATCAAACTTTCATCGTCTTGCAGGACGATGAAAGTAAAATGTCGGAATTAATTTTGTATTCCGAATAAGATTGAAGTAATGAAGGTAATCATCATCAAATACAATGCAGGCAACGTGTGTTCGGCGCTTTATGCGCTCGAACGGTTGGGCGTACAGGCTTCGGTTTCCGACAATCCTGACACGATACGCAATGCAGACAGAGTGATATTTCCCGGCGTTGGCGAAGCATCCACCGCCATGGCTTATTTGAAGAAACGCGGGTTAGACAAACTAATCGTTTCGCTGAAACAGCCGGTTTTGGGTATTTGTCTGGGACAACAGTTAATGTGCCGCCATTCAGAAGAAGGAAACGTTGATTGTTTGGGGATTTTTGCGCAACAGGTGAAAAAATTCCGGTCGCCGGTTCATAAAATCCCGCAAATAGGCTGGAACGATATTTACAACCTCAAATCGCCTTTGTTTGCAGGCGTTGACGACCATTCCTTTGTTTATTTTGTACACGGATATTTTGTTGAATTGGGCGAAAATACCATTGCTTCTGTCAATTACATTTTACCGTACAGCGCCGCCCTGCAAAAGGACAATTTTTTTGCAACGCAGTTTCACCCCGAAAAATCGGGTGACACAGGGCACAAAATCCTTGAAAATTTTATTTCATGCTGACCAAACGCATCATACCCTGCCTCGACGTCAAAGACGGAAAAACTGTCAAGGGTGTCAACTTTGTGAACATCAGAACGATTGGCGACCCTGTAGAACTCGCCGCAATGTATGCCGCAATGGGCGCCGACGAACTCGTTTTCCTCGACATTACGGCAACCAACGAAAAGCGGAAAACCTTGTCGGAATTAGTCACACGCATTGCACGGCGCATCAATATTCCGTTTACGGTGGGTGGAGGAATTGCCGACATCGAAGACGTATCGCTGCTTTTGCAGTGTGGCGCAGATAAAATATCCATCAACACGGCAGCCGTGCAAAATCCGCAACTGATTACACGTTTGGCGCAGCAATTCGGCAGTCAGTGTATCGTTCTGGCGATTGACACAAATTTTGAAAACGGCGAATGGTACGTTTATCTAAATGGCGGACGTGTAAAAACCGGCATCAAAACGATAGATTGGGCGAAACAAGGCGTTGATTTGGGCGCCGGTGAAATTTTACTCACTTCCATGACGCACGACGGCACAAAACACGGCTTCGCGCTTGATATTACCCGCACTGTGTCTCAAGCGGTAACAGCGCCTGTGATTGCCAGCGGCGGCGCCGGAACGATGCAGCATTTTGAGGAAGTCTTCCGCGAAGGAAAAGCCGACGCCGCACTTGCTGCAAGCATTTTCCACTATCGGGAAATCAAAATCCCCGAACTGAAAAAATATTTGAAAGAGAAAAAAATAGAAGTACGATTCCGTCTATTATCGACTACACCACCCCCTGTGCAAGCATTGCCTTGGCAACCTTGATGAAACCTGCCATATTCGCCCCTTTCACGTAGTTGACAAAGCCGTCTTTTTCGGCGCCATATTGTACGCAGGCGGCATGGATGTTGCTCATGATGGAGTGGAGTTTGGCATCCACTTCTTCGGAAGTCCAACTCATGCGCATTGAGTTTTGTGTCATTTCAAGTCCCGATGTGGCAACGCCGCCGGCATTGGCAGCCTTACCCGGCGCATAGAGCAGCCTGTTTTTCAGGAATACGGCAACCGCTTCGGGTGTGGAAGGCATATTGGCGCCTTCGGCAACGCAGATACAGCCGTTTTTTACTAGCGTTTCGGCGTTTTTGCCGTCTAATTCGTTCTGTGTTGCGCATGGAAGGGCAATGTCGCATTTTATGCTCCAGGGCTTTTGTCCGTCGAAATACTCGGCTTCGGGATAGCGTTCGGCATATTCGCGGATACGTCCGCGGTAAACGTTTTTTAGTTCGAGGACATATTGCAACTTCTCTTCGGTTATTCCCGTCGGGTCGTATATATAACCGTTCGAATCAGACAGCGTTACCGGCTTGCCGCCCAGTTGCAGCGCTTTCTCTACGGCATACTGGGCCACATTGCCCGATCCCGAAATCACTACGGTTTTATTTTTGAAACTGTCATTGCGCGTAGCGAGCATGGCCTGTGCAAAGTAGCACGTTCCGTAGCCGGTCGCTTCGGGACGCAACGGACTGCCGCCCCATCCAAGCCCCTTGCCGGTAAACGTTCCGGTAAATTCGTTGCGCAGGCGTTTGTACTGTCCGTACATGAAACCCACTTCGCGTCCGCCTACGCCGATATCGCCTGCCGGGACATCGGTATCGGCGCCGATGTGACGGTGCAATTCTGTCATAAAACTCTGACAAAACTTCATCACTTCTTCGTCCGAACGGTTTTTGGGATTGAAATCCGACCCGCCTTTGCCGCCGCCCATAGGAAGCGTTGTCAGGCTATTCTTGAAAGTCTGCTCGAAGGCGAGGAATTTGAGAATACTCAAATTGACGCTCGGATGAAAACGTATTCCACCCTTATAGGGTCCGATAGCGCTGTTCATCTGCACGCGGTAGCCGCGGTTGATTTCCACTTCGCCACGGTCGTTAAGCCACGGCACCCGAAACATCACTATGCGCTCCGCTTCGGTAATCCTTTCGAGTACCTTCATCTTGCGCAACTGTGGATTTTCAATAATGTAGGGCGCAAGGCTCTCTACTACTTCATGCACCGCCTGATGAAACTCCTTTTCGCCGGGATTGCGGGCAATCAACGACGCCATGAAACCTTCAATGTACTTGTTTACTTCTGTATTCATATCTATTGCATATTAATTCGGGATGCAAAATTGAAGGAAAAACAGATTTTTCCCGATAAATTTGTTTCCACTATTATTCTTGAAAAACAAGAAAATAGAAAATTGGTATTTTCATGGCTTGTTTTTTTGCAATTTTATATTATTGATGGCTGTTTGATGAAAATATTCGAGGATATCTTTTAACCACCGGCAACTTGAATCATTTAAGCGTGGATACGGTTTTGCATTAAAAAACAGTCTCATTCTTTACGAGGGTAATTCTATTGAGGAGTTAAGAAAAGATTTCAAAGACAGTGTTGATAGCTATTTAAATCGTTGTGAAAAAAGAGGAATTGAACCTGAAAAACCGTTTAATGGGATTTTTCTAACTCAATTCTCAATTCACCATTAACTTCTGTACCTTCGTCGGCTTTTGAATCGATGTCGAGCAAGCCGTTGTACGCTTCTACGCGGGTGCGGATGTTTTGCAGTCCTGTGCCTTCGGTCGTTGCTGAAGGGTTGAAACCGCATCCGTTGTCTTGTACCGCGAAAGCGATACGGTCGGGTTCCTGAATGATCTGTACCATGATTTTGGAGGCATTTGCATGTTTGAGTGCGTTGTTCACCAATTCGTGGATGCAGCGGTAGATCATCACTTCCATGTTCGGGTCTAAGCGCGATTCGTCGCCGTAGTAGGTGAACTTCACAGAAGGCAGGTCAAGGCAAAAATCGGTTACGGCGGGTCTAAGTCCGAAGCGCGAGAGCGAATCGGGCATCAGGTGATGCGCTACGCGCCGCATCTCGTTTACCGAATGGTCTAATAGTCCAACAGCCTTATCGAAACGTTCGACGTCGGCATTTCCTAATTTGACGCCCTGTTTCATTTCTAACAGTTGCATTTTGGCGCCGGTGAGCAGGCTGCCCAAGCCGTCGTGCAGGTCACGTGCAAGGCGTGCACGCTCGCGTGTCTCACCGTCGAGGACAGATTGGGTGGCTACTAATTGTTTTTCCTGTATCAATTGTTTGATTTGTTGTTCGGCAAGCCGTCTTTTCTGCAATGTCCAGCGCCAGAGAAAGAGGCATGACGCTAATGAAAGCAACAAAACCGCGCCACCTGATATACTCAGCCATGTCATGAAGCGTTTCTCTTCTTCTAAAGCGGTTATTTTGAGTTCCTTCTTTTCAGTTTCGTATTTGGCTTCCATTTCGGTGGCAGAACGGACGGCTGTTTCCTTAGCCATCGCTACTTCCACCAATTCCAACTCATCCTGATACTGTGTGTTTTCGCGAAATCTTCCCTGCGCAAGCGTCAGTTCGCAAAGCAGGAGATAACAGTTTTTTTTAGCAATGATAGCGCCTTGTTCGGTAGCTAAGGCAAGCGCCTGCACAGCATATTTTTCGGCTTGTGCAAAATCACCTTTCAGCGATTCTATTTTTCCCCGCGTAATAAGGTACTGCAAATAGAAGGAACAATTATCACCGCATACTTCCTGCATTTTATCCAAATACATGGCTGCACCGTATAGATCATAGAACCCCAAAGCATCAATGCTTAGTTGGTAGTAGAGAAATTCCATCAAATACGTGTTATTTTGCAACCTACTGATTCTTAATGCTTCTTCATGATAATATTTAGCTTTGTCAAAATCTCGCGCCTGACTGTATGCTATGGCTAAGGAAAGAAAGGCATACGGATCGTTTGGTTGTAATTCAATGGCTTTTTTGCCAAACTCAACAGATTTTTCAACAAGATTGAGGCTCTTATAAACTTGTGCTATCTTTTGATAAACATTACCTATCTTTTCGGTTTCATTTTTTTTCTCAAAATAGGACAGTCCTTCCATATAATATTGCAAAGCCGTTTCGAACCATTCTTTACTCAGATAAGCATTACCTGTATTGATGTTGATGATAGCCATCCATCTTTCATTTTTTTCCTTTTTTGCTAATTCGAAAGCCTGCCTGTTTATCACAATCGCGCTATCGTTTAATCCCTCCCTGGCAAGTACCAGAGAGTAGCCGGAACTATACCAATATCGTCCTGTATTCCAATCCAACTGTTCGCTCAGGTCTTTCAATTTCAGGTAATATAATTTGGCTTTCTCAAAATCATTATCCTGGTACTGCTCCCCTATTTCATAATACAATTCGGCAAGGAGGGTGTCCTTGTTTGTTGAGGCGGCTAAAAGCAACAGGCTGTCTAATATTGCATTGCCGGTAGGGTCGAAAAGCGAATCCGGCGATAGGACAAGCGCCGTCTCTATGTCCGGAGGGTTTTCATGGCTGCACGAAAAACAGCCGCCTGCTGCGGCAAACAGCAGAGCGATTATTATTTGAAAAGTATACTTTTTCATTGGGTTGGCTTATTTAATAGGTTATAGAATCCTGTCAGGGATTAATTCGTAATTCCACATTTATTTCTGTTCCTTCGCCTTGCTTTGAAACGATGTCGAGCAAGCCGTTGTATGCTTCCACGCGGGTGCGGATGTTTTGCAGTCCTGTTCCTCCGGTCGTTGCTGACGGGCTGAAACCGCATCCATCGTCCTGTATGGTGAAGGCGATGCGGTCGGGTTCCTGAATGATTTGCACCATGATACGGGTGGCGCCTGCATGTTTGAGCGCATTGTTCACCAATTCGTGGATACTACGGTAGATCATCACTTCCATGTTCGGGTCTAAGCGCGATTCGTCGCCGTAGTAGGCGAACTGTATGGTAGGCAGGTTCGTACAAAAGTCGCTCACTGCCGGTTTCAATCCGAAGCGGGAGAGCGAATCGGGCATCAGGTGGTGCGCTACGCGACGCATCTCGCTGACCGAATCGTCCAATAATCCTAAAGCCTTGTCGAAACGTTCGACGTCGTCATATTCAAGTTTAACGCCCTGTTTCATTTCTAACAGTTGCAGTTTGGCGCCTGTGAGCAGGCTACCCAGACCGTCGTGCAGGTCGCGTGCAAGGCGGGCACGTTCGCGCGTCTCGCCGTCGAGCACGGATTGGGTGGCTACTAATTGTTTTTCCTGTATCAGTTGTTTGATTTGTTGTTCGGCAAGTCGTTTTTTCTGCACTGTCCAGCGCCATAGAATGAAACATGACGCCAATGACAGCAACAAAACGGCTCCGCCCGATATACTTAGCCACGCCATGAAGCGTTTCTCTTCTTCCAAAGCGGTTATTTTAAGTTGTTTCTTTTCGGTTTCGTATTTGGCTTCCATTTCAGCGGAGGAGCAAATGACTGATTCTTTAGCTATGGCTTTCTCCACCAAATCCAATGCATCCCAATACTGCGTGTTTTCAAAAAATTTGTGTTGTGCAATAGAAAGTTCGCAAAGTATCCTATAACATTCTTTTTTCCCTTCCAACATACCCTTTTCATCAGCTAATTTCAGCGCCTGTAAAATGTGAGTTTCCGCTTGATCAAAATTGCCTTTCAGTGTTTCCAACTTACCATAGACCAAAAAGTAAGGAACATCATAGGAAAAATTATCCCCACCTGCTTCCATCATTTTTTTTAAATAAATTTCAGCATTGTCCAAATCAAAATCCTTCAGCGCAATAGAGGCTAATTTGTAGTAAATATATTCTTTCGTGGAAGTGTCGTTTTCAGAATCACATATCCGTAACACTTCCCGGAAATAAAACATTGCTTTTTCCTGATCACCCATGTCAGAATACGCCACTGCTAAGGAAGATAAGGCATATTTGTCGTCATTTAATAATTCAACGACTTTTTGGGCATATTCAATGGATTTTTCAATGAGGTTAATTCTCTTATAAACAAGTCCCAACATGTAATAAACACGTCCGATTTTTTCGGTATCATTTATTTTTTCATAATAAGGCAATGCTTCCATATAATATTGCAAGGCGGTTTCATACCAATCTTTACTATAATAAGCATTACCTGTATTAACGTTCATATGGGCAATCCAATTTTCTTCCTTTTCTTTTTTTGCCAATTCCAGGCCATTCAGACAGATAACAAGAGCGCTATCGGTCAATCCTTCTCTCATAAGCATCAATCCGTAACCTGTACTATACACATATCGTCCATTGTTCAAGTCTAACTGTTCACTCAAATCTCTCAATTTCAGGTAATATTCTTTAGCCTTTTTAAAATTATTTTCCTTGTACATTTCTGCGATTTCATCATATAGCTTTGCAAGGTTGATATCAGGACGGGCAACAGCAGCTAACCGTAATAGACTGTCCAACTGCGCATTGTCGGTGGGTTCGAAAAGCGAATCCTGTAGCGCAACAGACGTTGCCGTCACATCTGCAGGGTTGGTTGATAACCTGTTTTCATGGTTGCACGAAAAAAAGCCTCCTGCACCCAGCAGCAGAACGATTATCGTTTGAGACTTGAGTCCCTGCCTACGCGGGAATAACGTCGGGAATCGAGAATTTCTTTTTATTTTGTTAGCGTCCATTGATTTGTATTTTTTTTGAAAACTTTTTATTCGTTTATTATTGCGCAAAATTATTTATTTTATAGCACGTAGAATACCCCCATTTGGGGGTATTTTATAAGTTGAAGCGATAAAAATCCTCAAATGGGGTATTCGGATAATTTGGCGGGTCTTACTTTTGTGTCGTTAAATCTTAATTATTAATTACTTCATTTAGAATATGACCTTCATTCATCGCCAATCCTATTTATGATACGGTTATCGAATGTCTGACGCACCAAAAGCGGATGAAACCCATAGCAGGACTACCGCATTAAATACAAAAATGTGAAAATCCGTATAATTAGATTGCTTCTGTTTTTTCCGTTCCGAAAAAGAGGAACCTCGCAATGACGAGTAGGACATATCGTTGTAGAGTCAAACGGGATAAAAGCGAATAGATATTAAAAAAATAACGTCAAAAGTTAAAAAAACGTAATTCCTAAAAAAACAGGAATTTACGTATTTAAAATAGAAAATTAGTTTTTATCTTTGAAGCCAAAACATGGATGGAACACCTCTTCCATTTGATCCTTTTGTTTGCTACAAAATATAACCGAAGAGGACGAGCCGTTTCCGTAAACAAAAATGTATTAGGAGTAATCATATCTTTCCTTTAATAAAATTCCAAAATATTTGCATTTCCTCACTATTCCTAAAAAAAACCTCGTACCTTTCTAAGCCTAAACTTCCTTTTCTTTTTTGTCCCGCACCTCTATCTCTATCGTCAAATTGAATTTCACTCAATAATGAATTCACATCAATATCTGTATTTATTTGCAAAATAGATTTACGAGTTCCTTGTCCACCGGCACGAATAATAGAAAATGTTGAATCTGCTAATCTAACACCAATTTTTGTTTGCTTAAAATCTAATTCGACATTACCTTTAGTTTTTAAGCATTTCAAAAATAACAAAAATACTTCTTTACCTCCTATATATTTCCCAAAAAATTGATCTATTTCGTACATGTCAGGGTCTTGGGTAATGATATTTTTTATTTCATTTATTTTTTTGGTATTTGTAGTTTCAATTTTTAAATCATCCGGGTCATTATTTATGTAATCAATAAAAATCAAATCATTTTCAAACCAATAATATTTTATTAATGTGATGTTATTGTCTTTTATTTTTTTAACTCTATCAATTTGAGTTAAACTGAATTTTTTCGCAATCAAAATGATTTCAACTTTGTCTTGACAGATTTCAGTAAATATTGGTAAAGATATTTTATATTTTTGCGCTGCATGCAGATAAACATCAGAAAAATTATCTTGAACATAATCCCGATAATCAGCGGATTGGTCTGTAATATTTTTATCATAATCTTTTTTCAATTCAAAGATTATAAATTTCTTTGTTTCCGGATTGTAGCCTAAAATGTCAAGTCGACCATTTGTACCCAAGCTACGCACATTACCTTTTAATGGAAACTCGCTTGCGATAAACGTGAAATTTGGAAATAAATCATTCCAATTTTCACCAATAAATCTATTCAACTCTTTCTCGGGTTTTTCTACCTGCTTTAAGAATTTTTTGTTTGAAGTTGAAAATAATTTTGCCATAATTTTAGATTTTATCAATTAATAATTTTACTATTTCAAATGCTATTAGTCGTTGGTCTTCTAAATCATTAAAATTCCATATAATATCTTTGTTCTCGTAATAGAGGTTGAAATTCGAAATTAATTTTTTCAATTCTTCTATTTCTTTTTCTGAAAACTGAATTGTAATATTTCTCATGATATATGTTTTAAGTTAGTAGACGACTCGTCGATTTTTGATAACGAGACTTTTCTTGTTTTTTCGTCAATATCGATTAGTTGAATGCCTAAATAATTTGGTCTATGGGCTTGTGGATTATCAAAAAGAAGTTTCAGATATTTTGATATATCCTTATCGTTAATAATTTCAATTTTTGATGCTATTTCGGTTTCATTTTTCAGGTAATAAGGAGTTTGACGTCTCAAAATCAAAAGTTGAGCATAAGGCAAATTTCCTACAGCCTGAATATTTGCCGTTTCACCCATCATGTTTTCAAAATAGTTATTTGAGTTTTGCTTGTAATTGGATGTTACAAACTTGATCCCCAAGCAAAAAACAGGTTTTTCGTTTTTCGTAACGGTAATATCAATGTCTTTGGGGTAGTATTTACCCTCAACCGTCATTTCCTTACTTTCTTCGCCAAGGAAATAAATAGAATAGGCTTTTCCCCAAATGTTCGCCAAAGTATCAGCAATCAATTTATGAATAGGTTTAAGTTTAGCCGTACTCCTGGCTCCATGCTCTTTGTAAGCAATAAATGAGGCTTCAAGCGCCTTTAGAAATTCCTGTTCGTTATATTTCATACGTAGCATTTTAATGGTGCAAAGATAGAGGTTTTTGGCGATTTACCAAAAAAATTATTTATTTTTCCTTCGCGCTTACTTTGTGGTAGCGCCTCACGCTATTTAGACGATATAATAAACAGTATGTATCCGCTTCTTACAGCTACATCAACACCTACTATTACAGCTATGACCTGTGTCCGGCAAGCGTGCTGCTCAAAGCGAGATTCAAAATAAAGTAGTTTGCTATTGTGGCATCAGTCTTTTTGCCCCTATTTTTTTATCCGTGGCAGTCAATACAGCTCGCTTTAATGGCATCGGCAAGGTAATAGATTTTCCCAAGCGCGTGAAATAAAAATTGTCTTTTTGCCACGAATGCACGAATTTTTAAGAATGATTCGTGAAAATTCGTGCATTCGTTGGCAAAGGATATGAAATTTATTGTTAATTTTGCACCGTTGGAAGAAAAAGATAAAGCCTTGGAGACAGAACGCGAAAAAAGAGAAGCGGCAGAAGATTACCAAAAAAACTGCTTGAACGCATAGCCGAGTTGGAACGATGGGATAAGATGTTAAAAAATATGCTTTAAACTTAAATAAACGTAATTCCTGAAAAAACAGGAGTTTTGTATTGTAAATAGAAAATTAGGTTTTATCTTTGCACCTGATTATATAGAGCAAAAAAGAATTGAAATGAACCAGGAGCAACACATCATACATCAGCTTTTACTCCGTTCGAGCTTGGGTAAAGAAGTTGGTTTGTACCATGGGAAAATGGGGTTAATCCTGTTCTTTGCACATTATTACAGGCATACAGGTCAGCAGGTATACGATGATATTGCCTTAACCGACTATTCATTGGATACCGATGTGGAAGGTATTCTGCATTATGTTCTTGCTAATTCGTCATACTATCTTTTGAAAGGAGAAGTCGAAAGATACAACCGGGCGTGCCGGTTGCTTCGTTTACACATCGACAGAAAAAAATTTAAAATATTATTTATATGAAATATTTTCAAATTATTGTTATTTTTTTATTATTTTATAAATATTCTTATTCTACGTCCGACAGCTTTCCTCTCCCACCATGGGGCGGAAATATTCATGTTCCTACAGCAATTGATTCAGGTAATATTCGTGTATTATATGCTATGAATGCTGTGAATATCAGCGATATAAATACCTACGATGATTTACAGCGATTAGAAATTGGAACAACGCTTTCTAAATATTACAGTTACGATCTGTATCGTGGAGATTCATTAGTTAAAGAAGATAGAAAAAAAAATCCAAATGCTCAATCACGACAAGGTGTTTTAAGGAAAATTGGAAAAAAAATAAATACATGGTCAGTAGTCATTTACTCAGAATATTTTAAAAATTTTAAAGAAAATACTTTGTCTGAATTTCAAATAATGCCCTTAGGGTGCGCACCTCGTTTATATTATATTGAAGATATTCCTAAACAGGAATGGAAATTACATGATGACACATTAACAATATGTGGTTATTTATGCCAGAAAGCAACTTGCCGATTTAGAGGGAGTGATTTTGTGGCATGGTTTGCATTAGAAATACCTTTATCAAATGGTCCATGGAAGTTTGGTGGATTGCCAGGTTTAATTTTAAAAGTTAATGATAATGATAATTATTACATTTTTGAATGTATTAAAATTGAATTTCACACAAGCAATTTTCCCATAACTATTTGTGATGTAAATTTTTATCAAAAAACAGAGAGATTAAAATTAAGAAATTATGAAAAGAATATCTATAATGATTATTTTAAAATCTGTAATTTGATTAACATGGATGGAACACCTCTCCCATTTGATCCTGTTCCCTATCATCCTTTAGAACTTGAATAAAAATTTTTAAAACAACTAGTATGAAATTTTTTTTAAACATTTTAACATTTCTGTTTATTGGGAGCATGATTTACTCCCAAACTTATATTCTTCCTCAACTATTTAACATATACGATAAATCGGCAGTTGATTCGGGAAGTGTACGAATAGTATATGCAATGAATGCAGTAGATATTAATGATATTAAGACGTATGATGATATACAGCGTTTAGAAATAGGGTCAACACTGTCAAAATATTACAGTTTTTATGTTTTTAGAAATGATTCGTTAAGAAATGATTTCATAAGGAAAAATCCAAATGCAGAAGGAGGTCCCACCCGACTTGGTGAATTTGGGAAAAATGATTTTTGGTGGTCATTAATTATTTGGTCGGATTTTTTTAAAGATTTTACATCAAATACCTTAACTGAATATGCAAAAATGCCGCGTGCTATTCCTTCCTATCAGTATTCGGAAGATACCCCTGTACAAGAATGGACGCTGCATGATGACACATTATCATTGTGCGGGTATTTATGTCAGAAAGCTACCTGTCGGTTTAGGGGTAATGATTTTACAGCATGGTTTGCTCCCGAACTCCCGATTCCAAATGGGCCATGGGAATTTGGAGGTTTGCCCGGATTGATTTTAAAAGTATATGATGACGACGGACATTATGTCTTTGAGGGTATTCAGATAGAATCATATTCAAAAAAATATCCGATTTACAGGAATAATGAAAAGTATTATCAAAAAACCGATCGCATCAAATTGAGAAAATTAGAAAAGGATATTTATGAGGACTATTATAAAGTGCGTGAGGGAAAAGTAACCAACAGTGACGGTTCTCCCGCAAAATTTACGCCGGTTCCCTATCATCCTTTGGAATGGGAATGACCTCTTTTATTGTACACGAAAGATGAAAGATAAGAAAAAATGAAAGGCTGGATGCTATTGCTATTGACTGCGTTTCCGTTAGCGGCTCTGTCGCAGACGGTGATAACCGGCCATGTAAGGAACATGGCCGGTGAGCCTTTAGCGGCTACCGTGACGGTGCAGTCACAGGGTAGCGTGGCTATTGCAGGCTTTACGTCGACGGATGCAAAAGGCGATTATGCCGTGACTTACAGAGGTTCGGCAGACAGTATCACCATAACAGCTTCCGGCATCAATATCGGCAAATACACTAAAACAGTAGCTAACCGAAGCGGTACCGTCGACTTCGACATCGATGAAAAACCGCTTGAGATAAAAGAGGTGACGGTAGCCGCCCCGAAGATCACCCAGCGAGGCGATACTATAAATTATACGGTAACTTCCTATTTAGACCAGAGCGACCGCGTCATTGAAGACGTCCTGAAAAAACTTCCCGGCATCACAGTGGCCTCCAGCGGGACGATAAGCTATCAGGGCAGGGATATCAACAAGTTTTATATAGAAAACATGGATTTGTTGCAGGGTCGTTACAGTCTTGCCACAAAAAACATAGCGGCAAGAGACATTGCCTTAGTACAGATATTTGAAAACCACCAGCCTATAAAAGCGTTGAAAGACAAGCTACTGTCCGACCAGGCAGCTATCAACCTTAAACTCAAGGAAGAAGCCAAGGGAACATGGGCAGTGACAGGTCTTGCAGGCGCGGGATACAAACCCCTGCTGTGGAACGCCGAACTGATGGCGATGCATTTTGCAAGAACGCGGCAGAACCTGAGCGTCTATAAAAGTAATAATACGGGCGACAATGTGGTAGGCGAATTTCGTGCGCGTTACATTGATTATGAGCGCGCCTATATCAATCCGGCAGGCTCGCTTTCGATACAGTCGCCGGCCACGCCTCCCGTGCCTTCTAAAAGGTATATGTACAACCAGTCACATGCCGTCGGCATAAATCATCTGCTCAAGACAGGCGAAGAAACGGAACTCACAACCAATATCCTCTATTACAACGACCGGATAGAAAAAGAAAGCTATTCATTTCAGAAACAGTACCTTCCGGGCGACAGTACGCTTGCCGTAGAGGAGCGCGTCACCTCTGTCAGCAAGATTCATAACGCCGAAGTAGCGCTGCGGCTGAATACCAACGCTTTGGATTATTATATCAATAACGCCCTGAACGTGACAGGCGCATGGAACGACGATTATGGTTCGGGCATTACAAGCAGCAATACCGCTCAAATTAACGAAACAATTATTCAGCGCCTGAACAAACCCGCTTTTACGGTCGACAATACGTTGAACATAATTAGAAATATCAAAGATAATACATATAAACTGTATTTTTCAGCAGGCTACGGTCGTAAGCCCCATTACCTGACGGTTAGCCCGGCGAACTATTTCGGAGAAGAAAACCTGACTTCCCTCACCCAGCATATCCTTTCGGAAGATTTCCTGTCGACCCTTCGAACAACCTACGGCTATAGAATCAAAAACTATAAATTGAATTATATCCTTTGGGGACAGGCAGATATTAAAAACATGGATACGGAACTGCTTGGAGAAGACTTTTTTAATAAAGGAGTTGCTATGGGCGATTCGCTGAAAAACGATCTCCGGTATCATAACTATCAGGCAGGCTTTAGCCAGGATTACTCGTTTGACAACGGTATCCTTAATGCAACCATTCGCCTGCCGCTGACGTACTACCGGCTGTCGGTTGACGACCGTATACCTGACAGGACGAAGAAATATGACAGGATGATCTTCAATCCTTCGCTTTCACTCCGCTACAATATCACACCCGAACTTACTATGTCCGGCGGCGCAAATTTCAACCGTTCCTTTGGCGACATCAACGCATCGTATACGGGGTATATAATGCACAGTTACCGCAGCCTGTTACGCAATGCCGTCGACCGCCTGTTTGAGACCCGCTCGGGTGGCGGCAACATTTCCCTGTCATACCGCAATGTTTTTAAAGCATTCTTCCTCAATGGAGGAGCCAGTTATAACCGTTCATGGCGCAGTCTGCTTTACGGTTATAACTATCAGGGTATTATGAGCGTCAAAACCGTCATCGACCAACCGACGCAATCGGACGGTTACGGTGTGAACCTCAACGGTAGCAAAGGATTGAATTTCCGGTCAACGATCGTGCGTGCTTCGGGAGACTATAACACCGGTACGGGCGAACTGCTGATACAGGATGAAAAGCTGAGATACCGCTCAAAAAGTTATAACATAACCGGCAGTTTCAGTATGAATCCGGTATCATTTATGGGTTTAGCCTATTCGCTGTCGTATGGTCAAAACAAAAGTTATACGGTAGAGCGACCGGAACGATTTCCGGCTATACGCCGGACGTCGCAGGAATTAAAATTCAGCGTCTACCCCGTCAAGCCGCTGACCGTTAACTTTAGTTTCGAGCATCAGTACAACAGCGCCGCCAATCCCCGTTATACGTATTTTGCAGATGCAGGAGTCAGGTTCAAATACAAAAAGTGGGATTTGGAGTTAGCCATGAACAACCTGTTCAATGCCAAACAGTATGTATCCGCTTCTTACAGCGACATCAACACCTACTATTACAGCTATGACCTGCGTCCGGCAAGCGTGCTGCTCAAAGCGAGATTCAAAATAAAGTAGTTTGCCGTGAAACAAAAATTGTCTTTTTGCCACGAATGCACGAATTTTTACGAATGATTCGTGAAAATTCGTGCATTCGTTGGCAAAGGATATGAAATTTATTGTTAATTTTGCACCGTTATTTTAAATTGTATGTTTTTCTTATGCAGAGGACAATAAATGATACGTTATGAAAAAAGGATTTTTTATATTATTACTGCTGATAGCGGTTGGGAGCGTTCAGGCGCAGTTGAAATATTTGCAGGATGTGCGGGAGATGCCCCCTCATCCGCGTATCCTCCTGTTAGAGGGGGAAGAAGTGCAAATAAGGATGAATATGGAGGCTGAGCCTGCTTGGGTTAAGATGCATCAGGCGATTGTTGATGAGTGTGATCGAATCGTCGCCTTGCCTGAAGTGCAGCGTATACTGCAAGGACGTCGTTTGTTGGGCGTGTCGCGCGAGGCGTTACGGAGAATTTTCTACCTGTCGTATGCCTTTCGCATGAATGGTCAGGACAAATATTTTCAAAAAGCGGAAAAGGAAATGCTGGCTATCGCCGAGTTCAGCGACTGGAACCCGTCGCATTTCTTGGATGTGGCCGAGATGACCATGGCAATGGCTATCGGCTACGACTGGCTATATACCAAACTGCCTGCTTCATCGCGTGAAACCATACGGAAAGCGATCTTTCGTTTAGGTATCGACCCTTCGCTCGGCGCTCAAAACAACAGTTGGTTGCGTACGACTAACAACTGGAATCAGGTATGTAATGCAGGAATATCTTACGGTGCGCTGGCAGTCTATGAAGATATGCCGGAGTTATCGAAAATGATCATCGACAGGGCGGTAGAAACTATCAGATTGCCGATGGGAGATTATGCCCCCGACGGCGCTTATCCGGAAGGGTATGGCTACTGGGGTTACGGCACGAGTTTCAATGTGATGTTTCTAAGCGCAATCACAAAAGTGCTGAAAACGGATTATGGTCTTTCGGCCTTACCGGGATTCATGGCAACGGCCGGTTACTTAGTACACATGACAGGCCCTTTGAAGATGAGTTTCAATTATGCCGATAACGGCGTGAATGGCAACCTGAACCCGTCTATGTTCTGGTTTGCCTCCAAAGCGGGTAATACGCCCCTTTTGTGGGTGGAACGAGGATACATGGAAAGTGACCGCAGTATCCGGAACGACCGCCTCCTGCCTGCCATCATGGTCTGGGGTAGCAACATACATATGTCGGCTGTTCAACCTCCTGAAGAAAATTTTTGGACGGGAAAGGGAACGACGCCTGTTGTCCTGATGCGTACTTCATGGACTGATCCGAATGCGCTCTATGTTGGGTTCAAGGGTGGGACAGCCTCCAGTAGCCATGCACATATGGATGTGGGTTCGTTTGTAATGGACGCCGACGGCGTGCGATGGGCTATGGACTTCGGACCGCAGGATTATAACTCGCTCGAACAACGAGGGGTAGACCTGTGGAATATGAGGCAAAATGCGCAACGTTGGGAAGTATACAGGTACAATAATTTTGTGCACAACACATTGACGGTGAATGGCCAACTGCACCATGTCAACGGAATGGCCAAAATGGATTCCTATTCGTCGACGCCTGATTTCATGAACGGTATTTCCGATATTACGACGTTATTTGAGGGGCAGTTAGCCGGATGTCAGCGCGGTGTCGCCATTGTCAACAAGCAATATGTAGTGGTCAGAGACGAGATAAAAGTAGCGGGACAGGAAGCAACCATACAATGGAAAATGCTCACCTCTGCCACGGCGCGTGTTACAGGACGAAATACCATCGAGTTGAGAAAGGATGGAAAGAAACTGAAAATTGAAGTAACGGAACCTGCAAAAGTCACTATGAAAACGTGGTCAACCACTCCAACAAACGATTACGACGCTCCCAATCCCGGAACCGTCTTAGTGGGATTTGAAGTGAAGGCGCCTGCCGGAGCCACAACGGCTTTGTCGGTAAAACTCATCCCGCAAAGCGCGAAAAATACGACCACAAAAATCCCCGAATTAAAAAACTGGCCGAAATAAAATTAATATGAAGAATTTATTTATTACATTAATAGCAGCCATTAGCGTTGTCGCGGGCGGTATGCAAATTGGCGATAACAGGGAGATATACGATATTTCCTTAGTGCCGGCGGCTTTTCCTGTTGGCTTTGGGTTGTATAGTTATGGCGACCGCCAGTATGTGGCCTTTTACGATACGGCCCACTACATGACAATCGCCTGCCGTATGCTCGATTCAAAGGAGTGGGATTACCAGCGGTTAGATTCCAGAGTAGGGTGGGATAGCCATAACAGCATTGCTTTGAAGGTGGATAAGGAGGGATACATCCATATGGTAGGCAATATGCACGTCAGTCCGTTAGTCTATTTCCGAAGCACGAAACCGCTTGATATCCATAGCATGGAGCGTATCCCGCAGATGACAGGTAGAGATGAAGACCGCACGACATATCCTGCGTTCATGCATGGACCTGACGGTGAATTATTGTTCCATTACCGGCAAGGCGGGAGTGGTAACGGGTATGAAGTATATAATGTATGGGATGCTGACCGGCATATATGGTTGCGGATGCTCGATACTCCTTTGATTGACGGTTTAGGCGAACGCAATGCTTACATGCAGGGGCCTGTCGCAGGGCCTGATGGCTACTTCCATCTGATATGGGTATGGCGCGAGACGCCTGACTGCTCGACTAATCATACCTTATCGTATGCCCGAAGTAAGGATTTGATACATTGGGAAAGTATCGATTCGAGCCATGTGTCACTTCCTATCACGCTGGATAAGAGCGAACTGTGGGTAGACGATACACCTCCGGGCGGGGGTTTGTTCAACCCCGGCATACGAATAGACTTCGACCGTTCAGGGAATGTGATGATTGGGTATCATAAATACGACGAAAAAATGAATACCCAGCTCTTTATTGCCCGCTATAAAAACGAGGTATGGGAGAAACAGCAGGTTACCTTTTGGGATTTCCCATGGAACTTTCAGGGAGGCGGGACTGTCGATACGGAACTGTCCATTGATGCGCCCAGACCTTTAGGCGATGACCTGATCACTTTCGGTTACCAGCGGAAAGATATCGGTTATAAGATTCTGGTGCTTGATGCCAAAACGTTGAGTTTTGTCAGGGAAGATGATTACACATATCCTTACCCTGAAGAAATCAACAGGGTGGAATCATCCTTTCCGGGAATGAGAGTACATATGCGATTCGATTCGGGGTTACCTGCCGATGGCAAACAATACATGCTTCGCTGGGAAACGCTCCCTGCCAACAGAGACCGTAAGCCGGAAGGCGAACTGCCGGAACCGTCGATGTTACGCCTGTTAAGAATTAAATAACATCATTTAAACTTTTTGATGCCTTTCAGGTCTAATGGTATAGTGATAATTAAACTTATTTATTAACAATTCAAAATTTACAGCTATGAAAAAGTTATTATTCATTTTAGGTTTTGGGCTGATTGTTGGAATGGTTAACCTCAACAAAGTTGAAGCTCAAGTATATGTAAACATCAATATTGACATTCATCCGGCTTGGGGACCTTCCGGTTATGATTACGCCGAATATTATTATATTCCGGAGATCAATATTTATTACGATGTTATAAACCGTTTATACATCTATCCAAACAGAGGTCGTTGGATTTCGTCGATGTATCTACCCTTAGCTTATAGTTATTACGATTTCTATTCACTTTACAAAGTAGTGTTGAACGGTATTTTCAGACCTTGGAGGCTCAACCGCTCTCATATCAATCTGTATTCCGGTTATTGCTATAATTATTTTCAGGTTCCTATTTATTACATGCGCGAACCTCATTATCATTTAGCCAGGCATAATTATTATGTATGGGTTGAACCCCGCCACATGCCGCATAATAACGGGCGTCCGCTCTATCGTGATTATTCAATGAACCAACGGAACGGACGTATAAGCAACGAGATGCGTTCTTCAAATACGCCGGCCCGCAGGGAGACTACCGGCGCCCGTAGCGACAACACCGCCCGCAATACTAATAACCGTAGCGCCACCACATCCCGCAGTACCAATTCAACGGTTAACACCGCCCCGACTCGCAGCGCCAACTCTTCAAGCGCCACCCCGTCCCGCAACGCCAATTCAACGGTTAACGCCGCCCCGACCCGCAGCGCCAACTCTTCAAGCGCTACCCCGTCCCGCAAC
>JGI24702J35022_10000770_pt1 | contig 19870 bp, 16 predicted proteins | sample TergutTh196P4_FD_35022 | JGI IMG/M metagenome (IMG submission 35022)
AGCGGAGCAGTTGCTAATGGGGCATCTATCATGGAAGTGTCTTTCAGCGGAGCGCCCGTGTTTTCTATCATTCAAGACTTCCGGCCTTTACGCGGGTCTGCGCATATCCCATTAGCAGCAGCGTCCCGATGATGGCGGTAATGACGAAATTGATTGCGGGGGTTGCGGGGGTTGCGGGTGTAGTGGGTGAGGGGGCTGCGGTTTCGGTGGCTACGGTGGTTTTTGGTTCATTGGGCTCCGTGCGCGCGGCGATATCGCCGGCCGCAGACGCGGTTTCCGACCAGCGCCGGATGCGCTCGATCTCGCCGTCCGTGAGCTGCAGCGTATCGAGCCGGCCGGGTCGCTTGTCAACAGTTATGCCAACGCCCGCGCGTTCGAGCGCGAGCACGTACAACGGCCTTCGGACGCCCACTTTCCCGAGCATGTCGGAAGCGACGATTTCGTCCGGAGTGCAGTCCGCGATGATCCTCCCCTCATCGAGCAAGACGACCCTGTCGATGTGTTTCCATAAAACATCCTCCAGGCGGTGCTCGATTATTATCACCGTGCAGCCGGTCTGCTGCGCGATGTCGTCGATCAGCGCAATCGCGCGCTTGCCGGTGCTGGGGTCCAGGGCGGCGAGCGGCTCGTCGAGGAGCAATATCGGGATGTTTTCTATCAACACCCCTGCCATGCTCACCCTTTGCTTCTGCCCGCCCGACAATCGCAGCGGAGGATGAGCGAGATAGCCGTCCGCGCCGACAAGCTTCGCCGCTTGCAGCACGCGGGCTTTCATCTCGGCCTGAGGGCGGCCTTTATTCTCCAACGCAAAAGCTATGTCTTCGCCGCTGCTCAGGCCGACAAACTGCCCGTCGGTGTCTTGCAGGACAGTGCCGACAAATTCAGACAACTCGAACACGCTCCCGGATGTTCTGCCGCCGACGGTCAGGCTGCCTGTGATTTCACCGGGATAATTATATGGTACGAGGCCGTTCAAGCAGCTGCCAAGCGTGCTTTTTCCGCTGCCTGACGGCCCTGCTATCAGTATCTTTTCGCCGGGATAGATTTTGAGGTTAATATTGTGGAGCGTGGGGTGCTTTTGCGCGCGATATCTGAAGGAATAATCGATGAATTCTATCAGCGGAGCAGTTGCTAATGGGGCATCTATCATGGAAGTGTCTTTCAGCGGGGCACCCGTGTTTTCTATCATTCAAGACTTCCGGCCTTTACGCGGGTCTGCGCATATCCCATTAGCAGCAGCGTCCCGATGATGGCGGTAATGACGAAATTGCTCGTGCCGGCGATGATGCCTTGCACGAATACCTTATCAGACGGCTCCGCATATATGACTATGTCCAGCACGGGGGCCACCAGACCCCAAGATATCGCATGTATGAGCAGGTTGCCTATCACGAAGCTGATGATGTCCGTCTTTTTGAAGTTGCCGTCTTCGACTTTTTTTGGTTTCACGACAAAGCCCGCGAGCAGGCCGACGATGCCGCTTGCTATCACCCAGCTCCACCAGATGCCCCAGCCATATGCAAGGTCCGTCAGGAAGTGTCCTATCAGCCCGATGAGGAGCCCGCAGATCGGGCCGAATACTGCGGCGAAGAATCCGAGTATCGCATATTGGAATGAAACGTTGGTGTTGGCGAAAACAGGAATCGACGCGAATCTCGCGAGCAGAAAGAATACGGCGGCGCCAATGGCAGTGGCTACGATTTGCTTGATTGTGAATTTCACTGTCTTTCCCTCCCATAAATTTTGTTATTGTCGCAATTTTTGTTTCGTTTGCTGCTATTTTTGCTGCTAATTTGGATTGTATACGAGTTTATGTGGAAATTCAACACTTATTGCTAAAAAAAGTGCAGCCGGGCTGGCTGCACAGTTACATTTTATGTGGTGCTTTAATAAGTGTCATTCTTAAGTTATGGTTTCCCGTTTCCGTTGTTGTTTCCGCCGTTGTTGCCGCCGCCGTTATTGCCGCCGCCATTGTTGCCGCCGCCATTGTTGCCGCCGCCATTGTTGCCGCCACCGTTGTTGTCGCCTCCGTTATTGCTGCCCCCATTATTGCTGCCGCCGTTGTTGTCGCCTCCGTTATTGCTGCCCCCATTATTGCTGCCACCGTTGTTGGAGCCGCCATTGTTGGAGCCACCGTTATTGGAGCCGCCGTTATTGGAGCCGCCATTGTTGGAGCCGCCGTTGTTGGAGCCGCCATTGTTGGAGCCACCGTTATTGGAGCCGCCGTTGTTGGAACCGCCATTGTTGGAGCCACCGTTGTTGGAACCGCCATTGTTGGAGCCACCGTTGTTGCTGCCACCATTGTTGTTCCCCGGACCGGCGTTCGGATTCGCATCGTCAACATCGTCGCCATCAACATCGTCAACATCATCGCCGTCGACGCCATCATTATCGTCCTCATCATCCTTGTCATCTTCATCGGGCGATTGCGCCGGAGTCTTCTCGTCAGGAGTATCAGAAGGAGGAGGAGTCACCACGGGGGAGGGCGGAGGAGTCTGCACGGAATCGTTGGCGTCGCCGTTTACGGGATCGTCGGCATCGCTGTCCTGCGCCGGATTGTTGTTTCCATTGTTGGCGCCGTGATCAGGCTTGGCGTCGGAGGTGCGAACAGTGATCGACGCGATATTATTCAAGCCGCTCTCGCTCAACGCGACCTGAATGGCATCCAGGCACTTGAGGGAAACGGAGTCTTTTTTAGACACGATGGTGATGGAAATCGCCGGACTGTCGCCCTTGCCGGCGAGGAAGCCCTGCGCCTCAGCCTCGCGGATCAGCGCCACCACGGCATCGCCGGGCGAGCCTTTGAGCTTGAGAGCGGAAAGCAGCGCAACGCCGTCGTCGTTGAGGGGATTGGCACCTTTGATCCTGTTGAAGTTGTTGAAGACAAGCTCAACGCTGGGGTTGATGTCGATATATACGCTGTAAGTCACGGTGTTCCACATAAAAGCGAACATGCCGAGAGCTACGCACACGACCACGCAGGCAGCGATAGCAAAAATCTTCGTATTGAACGACGGCTGTTGGCGGAGCTCGATTTCCGCGCCGATCGGCTTTGACGTGTAGCCCTTGACAAACCGAAAAGAGCCTTCGCGGTCCAACACGTGCGAGCCGCCGTTTTCGTGGTTCATAATAATCGCTTTCATGTATAACACCTCCGTTCTTGCTAAATGTGTGCTCGAAGATTCAAATGACCGGCAGCATCTGCCGTTTTGCGCGAGGCGAAGAATCTTCGCTCCCCATTATCCCGCAAGCGCTCGGAAAAGATCCTTCGCTATCGCTCAGGATGACAACGGGGGGGTTCAGGATGATTATTTTATGTAATCGGAAAGCTGGTCATAATCGCCTGACATAATTATTAGTAATGCTAATATATATATTCGTGCGCGTTCGAGCTTTTTTGGGGGTAATCCTGTGACTTCTGACGCTGTTTTGATGGGAAAGTAGCGTTTTATTTCAATTGTGTGCATAATATCGCGGTCTTGGGCGAGCTTTTCGACGGCGGCTTTGCACTCCACGCGCCTGGCGCTGTGCTTGGGGGAGCTCTTCGCGAGGGAGTCCATCGTTATTCCCCAAGTGGCAAGCTCCGCCTTGAACTGCTCGATTTCGTCGACCAACTCCTCGTGGCTGAGCTCTTCCGCGTACGCGCGCATCGACACCTTGTCGACCGCCGCGGAGTATGTCAAAAGATGCTCGTCATCGTCGTCATCGTCATCGGCGAGCGTCACCGTGTTCTCTTCGGCCTTCTTCTGCTTGCGCAGGCTGTCTATGATGCGCTCGCGCACCACTCTGTCGGCGAACGGGAAGAAATGGCCTTTTTCGATATCATAATTTTGTATGGCTTCGTAGAAAGCCTCCATGGCGATGCTGAACAGATCCTCGCGATGCTGGCTGTCGTTCTGCTTTGCGTACCTGGCGGCACGGCCATGCAGGAACGGGTTGAAGTCAGCTATCAGCTGTTCCGCTTCGTCCATGGAATCTTTGGCTGAGACGGCGCGCTCGTCGATGCCGTCTGCTTTTTCCGCTATGTCTATTACTTCTGCCATTACTTGCCCCTGAGTTGTTTTTAATCGTATTAGCACTATTATATCGCTTTATCTCGGTAAATCAATAGAAAATATGAAAAATGTGAATATTTATGTAAAAAGTATTAATATCAGGACGAAAATCGAAGGATCTTTTCTGAATGTCCGGGAATTACGGGGGAAAGATTCATCGCCTGCGGCTCATAATGGCAAGCTCCATTGCCATCCCGGGCGAAGCGAAGGATCTTCTCTGAATACTCGGGAATTACGGGGGAAAGATTCATCGCCTGCGGCTCATAATGACACTGTTGGAATGATATTGCTGAAATGAGGCTGCTAATATAATGCCGCTAGAATATTGAGAGGGTCAGGAAGAGGGTGGCGCAGAGCGACGAAATCAACGAAACGACGGTGATTTGCGTGTTGATGGAGGGCCCCGCCGTGTCCTTGAACGGGTCGCCCACAGTGTCGCCGACGACAGCGGACTTATGCGCCTCGGAGCCCTTGCCGCCGTTGTGGCCGGACTCGACATATTTCTTCGCGTTGTCCCACAGCCCGCCCGCGTTGCTCATGAACAGCGCGAGCAGCAGCCCCGCGACTATATTGCCGCAAAGGAAGCCGCCGACGGCAGCGACCCCTCCGACGAACCCGACGACGAGGGTGACGATGATCGCGACGAGCCCTGCCGGTATCAATTCGCGCAAGGCGCCGCTCGTTGCAATGTCGATGCAGCGCGAATATTCGGGCTGGACCCCGGGACGCCCTTCCTTCAGGCCGTCGATCTCGTCGAACTGCCTGTGGATTTCCTGCACCATGCGCTGCGCGTTGCGGTCGACGCCGAGGATGAGCATTGCGCAGAACACCGCAGGGACGGCGGCGCCCACCAGCATTCCGAAGAACACAGTCGGGTCCATGATGTCGAAGCCCGTGATGCCCGGGATTCCGAGCTCTGCGGCCGCAGCGTTCACCTCGCTCATGAACGCGCCGAGCAGGGCGATGACCGTCAGCCCCGCCGCAGCGATGGCGAACCCTTTCGTGATGGCCTTGACGGTGTTGCCCGCGCTGTCAAGAGCGTCGGTGACCTCCAAGACATCGTCCCCGAGGCCGCCCATCTCCGCGAGGCCGCGCGCGTTGTCCACGATCGGGCCGTATGCATCGTTGGAGATGATCATGCCAACGATCGAAAGCATGCCGACCGCGGCCATCGCGATGCCGAACATGGGATAGCCCTCGCCGAGCGGCTCGCACAGCTTATATGCCGCGAGCGAAGAGACGCCGATGCCTATGAGCGCGGGCAGCGCGCTCATCAGGCCATACGACATCCCGGACAATATCGTGAACGCCGGACCGGATTCCGAGGCTTTTGCCGCGTTCCGTACCGGCCTTTTTTCATCGTTAGTGAAATAGTCGCTGGCGATTCCGATGACGACCCCGACCAGCAGCCCGACGATGCTTGCGCCCCAAATCCGCCATTCAAAGCCGAAAGCCCAGGTCGCGAGCGCCGTGATGGCGGCGAATATCACGGTGGTTATATATGTGCTGTTGTTTAAGGCGCGAGTCGGGCCGCCTTTGCCCATGCGCGCCATCGAGACGCCGATGATCGACGCCAGCAGGCCCACCGCCGAGTAGCACAGGACCATCGCCGCATTGGCGGAGCCGCCGGACGCTTTGTCGAGAGTCGCTGCCAGCACGAGCGCGGCCGCCATGGAAGCGACGTTGGAATCGAAAAGGTCGGCCCCCATGCCCGCGACGTCGCCCACGTTGTCCCCAACGTTGTCCGCGATGACGGCGGGGTTGCGCGGGTCGTCCTCCGGAATGCCGAGCTCGACCTTGCCGACAAGGTCCGCGCTGATGTCGGCGGTCTTTGTGAATATGCCGCCGCCCGCTTTGGCGAAAAGCGCGAGGGAGCTGGCGCCGAAGCTGAACCCAAGCAGCGCCGAAGTTTCATCCGTAATGAGCATGATGAGGGCGACGCCCAGCAGCGTCGACCCAACGACCGCCATGCCCATCACAGCCCCGCCCCTGAAGCCCGCGAGGAAGGAAGGCTTGATGCCCTTTTGCGCCGCTTCCGCCGTTTTTACGTTTGCTATCGTGGCGACGCGGATGCCTATCACGCCGGCCGCCGACGAGAAGACGGTCCCCGCAAGGTAGGCGAGGGCCATCGTGACGTTATCCGCCGCCGCCCCGCTCCAGATCGGGCTCGGCAGGAACATCAGGATGAGGAGGGCGACACCGGCGGCGAACTTCGCGAGCACGTAGTATTCCTTGCGCAGAAACGTGTTTGCCCCGCTGCGAATGAACGAACCGACTTCCGCGATGCGCTCGTTGGAGGATGGCCGCGATTTGACCCATCTGTTCAGCCATATGGCGAACAGAAAGGAGAGCGCGCATACCGCAAGAGCGATGATTATGAAGGTTGTGATCGTATATGGCATTGTATTGGGCATTATGATGAATTCCCCCCGATGGTGTTGATGCATGTATAATACAATAGTTTTTGCAACGGCGCAATATCGGACTTAGCAGATCGGACTTAGCAGATCGGACTTAGCAGATCGGACTTAGCAGATCGGTCTTAGCAGCATATGTCTTAGCAGCAGGAACCGGAAGCGCTTGCCGCCGCATCGCCGCCGCCGTCCGTTCCGCAGCCTTCAAAAGCGCCGAAATGCGCGGACCGGTCGCCTATTACCTTGAACGCCTTGCCGTATCGTGTGTCCGATACCATGGAGGCGGTATTGCCGCATACCAGCATCGGCTTATTCGTGATGAAACGATGGTGGTCGTCGAGATCGAAGAAATGCGGATATCCGGGAATGCTCCCGTCATAGATCGCCACCTGGCCGTAATCCTCGCAAATATCTTCCAAACCATCAAGTTTGAACGCCCTGACTGTCCGGGACGAGAACGAGGCGAACCCAATTTTGTCAAAAACATCCCCTTCATCAAGCGTAATCCCACAATTGCTCGTATAACGAAAATCCGCCCAACCGGTTTTTGCCATGAGCCTGCGGAAATCCTCGATATACATCGCGCCGCTCAGGCATTCCCCGCGCAGCACGGGATCGGCGGCCAAGACTTCCGGGATGCGCCTGTCGGCGAATACATCCGAGAAATACAGCTCCCCGCCCGGCTTGAGGACGCGGTATATTTCCTTGAAGACCTGCTCCTTTGTCGGCGAGAGATTGATAACGCAATTTGAAATGACGACGTCGACGCTGTTGTCTTCAATGCCGAGGGATTTCAAATCCTCGATATAGCCTTGAATGAACTTTACGTTGGTTGCCTTGAACCCAAACCGCCTGCGCTGTTCCTCCTGATATTTCTTCGCGGTTTCGATTTGTTCCGTCGTCATATCGATGCCTATAGCAAGCCCGGATTCACCGACCAGCTTCGACGCGATATAGACATCGCGCCCCGTGCCGCAGCCAAGGTCAAGCACGGTCATCCCTTCAAGCAGTGCGGGAAGCGGAGACCCGCATCCATAGAACCTGTCCTGGATTTCGTCCGCGATCAGCGGGAGGATCGCCCGTATCTCGGCGGGCGGCTTTTCATTCGCGCAGCAAGCGCCGCTCACGAGGTCTTTTTTGCTTTGTAATTGTTTCCCGTAATACTCTTTCACCTTTTCGATTATATCATCCACGGTATTAACCTCCTTATTTGAAACGGATGTGCCATATCAGCAGCACGCATTTTCGCCGTCTTCGGAGCATCCGCAGGTCGGCTCTTTGCCGGAAAACCAGCTCATGATGATGGCGGCGGCGCATCCCGTGCCCGCGTTGACTTCTATGGCGCTTGCGGGGCAATTCATGGCGCAGGCCCCGCACTCCATGCAGGAATCCCTGTCGGCTATCCAGGCCTTTTTATCGCCAATGCCAAACACGCCATGCGGGCAGACTTCCGTGCAGCGCCCGCAGCCGACGCACTTGCCCTCGTCAAAAGCGAGGGTCGTCACATTCTTCAAATACCTATGTTTCATTTCGCTTTCCTCCTTCCGGCAAAATGGGCGCCGAGTGTCAACGCCAGACCCGCGACCGTCGCGCCGATGATATAAGGCAGCGCCTTTTCCATCTCTCTGTTCACGCCCGACGGCGACGTATAGGTAGACGCGCCCGTGAAGTTCATGGCAAGCAATGAAGCTATCGCAGGGTATAGCAGGAGGCCCCCTGCGGACAGCAGCCTGCCGCCTTTCGCCAATTTCCCCGTAGCGCCGAGAATAGCCGCAGTGCAGCCAAGCCCTACGATGCCGCCTTTCCACGCGAACGCCTTGCCCGGTATGTACGGGAGCAATGCGGGCGTTGCGACCGACCCCGCAAATACCGCGCCCAGGCCGTTGGCGACATCAGTTTTGCCGAAAGGTCTTGCGGCAAATTGATTCGCCAAAAGCATGACGCCGAAAACGGGCAGCGTGTATTTCAGCGCCGGGACAAACTCCATCGGGGTCAAAACAAGCCTGTCCCAAAGGCCGAACTTTACCGTCCGCATTTCCGCAGTCGCTTTGCATCCCGCGTCGACATATTCCTTGATGTCGCTCGCGCGGACGGGGCCGAAGCTGACGTCATAGCCGGAAGCGCTCTTTACCTTATGCGCGCTTACGCCCGTCGCGCCCAGCTGCGGCAGTATAAGTTTTTTGTGCGACACATATTTTGAAAGCTCCGATGATTTTATGCGCTCCACAAGCTCATCCGTGCCGAACGTCCCTTTGCCGGCGGCGCACCAGACGTTGATTCCTTTTGTGTCGAGGATCAGGAGCCAGCAGTCCAGGCCGCCAAGGTTCTTCCGCAGGGTGTCAAATGTGAGCTTGTAGTTCGCGCTGACAAAGACGGGCGAATCGTTTCCGGGATTCCCGACTGAATACAGGCCCGGCTCGACTGTGTAGTCCATGCGGCCGATCCCCCAGCGCACTTTCCACGCGCCAAGACGGTCGCCCCATGTCAGCGAAGTGGAAGCGGTTTTTACAGGGTTATTGCCGCAGCAGGTTTCCGATGCGCATGAACAGTTATTCTCGCTCATAAACAGCCTCCTTACAGAAAAACGACCCGACGTGGTACGCATCGTTGAGAGGCGTGTCGGGTATTATTGGATTTATTGTAAACAGCAGAGCCCATAATGTCAACAGTTTTTTATGATTTCTGTGTATTTTATGATATCGCTATGATTGCACAGGCGGGCGATATCGCTGTGATTGCGCTAGGTGGCGATTGCGCTATTGACAAGGCAGCCGTCTAATGCTACCCTGATGGTACTATTTTGAGAGGGGAACATATATAATGGGTATGGCAGATTTCTTTGAAAAAATGTATGGCAAATATTTCGCCAAGCTGCCCGACAAGGCGGCATACCTCGAACGCATTGGGCTGGGGGGCGAAACGATACCGCTGACGAAGGAAGGCCTCGACCGCCTCCAGTTCGCGCACCTGTGCGCAGTCCCGTTTGAGAACCTCGACCTCTTCGATTATGACGGCAATGTCGATTTCGGCATCGAGGAAATGTATGACAAGGTCGTGGTACGAAGGCGCGGCGGGTATTGCTTCGAGCTGAACTCGATATTCATGTCGCTGCTCGACGCCGTCGGCTTTGACGTCTACCCCGTGGGAGTGCGGATAATGATGGGGGGCAGGGAGTTCATCCCCGCAATCGCCCATCGCGCTTCGATCATCATTCTCGATGGAAAGCGGTACTATTCCGATGTCGGCTTCGGCACGACGGCGGCCCCCGGCATCTCGATATGCGTGGACGATTACGGCGAGCAGGACGTGCTGGGCGACACGTATACCGTCGAAGACCGGCCATATAATACCAAGGTCATTATGCAGCACACGGAAAACGGGCCGTCCCCGATGTTCATGTTCGTGCCGGATCCGTTTAACATTCTCGACTTTATATCATATAATACGACGATACAAATGGCAGGCTTTCGCGCGAAGCGAATGGTGAACCTACGGCGGCCGGGCGGGAGCATTTCCGTCGATGGCGATATTCTGCGAAGGACGCAGGGCGGCGAGCGGACGGAGTCTCCGCTCGAAGCGGCGGAGGATGCCTTCAAGGTTTTGACCGAAGAGTTTGGGATGGGGCTGACGCGGCCTTTGGGGGATGTCGCCGTGAAGATGGCATCGCCATTTTAATGATTATGGAGCGGCGGCTTGAATGCGAAAGCAAAACCAGCGGCGCGACGATTGGCCGGAGTGAATGCGAATGCAGAACCGATGGTGCGACGATGAGGCCGCGACGCATAAGACATTGCGCTGGGATGGCGCGCCGCACATTAAACAATATATGGAGGAAAATATGAAAAAAATTACAAGAATGACATGGATGTGCATCGCGCTGGTCATGCTGATAGGCAGCACGGCGCTGTTGACAGCATCGGCGGCCGCGCCCGTCACAAATGAGGCCCGCAAAGTATCATATGGCAGCAGCAGCACGACAGCCCAATTGATATGGGCTGACCTGAGCACGCCCGGCGTCAAAGTCGAGCCCGTCGTCGCGAACGGCAAGTTACTGACTACCGCCTCGCTGAGCGCGATAGCGGAAAGGGTGAGGACGCCCCGGACCGAGGTGCTCGCGGCGGTCAACGGCGCTTTCTTCGACCCGGCGGGCACGGGCTACGGAGGGTCGAACGTGTTCTTCGGCATATTGGAGCTGAATGGCGAATATATCAAGACGGGCGGCGGGACGATCGTCATGGGGTTCAACGCCGAGAACAAGGTGAAGATGGGCCAGCCGAACCCGAGGATCAGAATGAGCCGCGAAGGCGACGCCGAACGCTACAGAATGCCGTTGGACATATGGTCTATCAACCACACGTTCAATAACTCCGATGAAAAGGTCATATATACCACATATTATGGTGCAACGACCCCGGCGGAATCAAAAACGTCCATAGTCGTCAGGAACGGAGTCGTCACGCAAGTCGTGAACGGCCCGGGGCCGATTTATTCCGACGGGTTCACGCTTGCGACGCGCACGACGATGACGACATATGAAGTGGGCGATAAAGTTGAATACTACATTACATATGCCGACGAAGAATGGGCGGATTATCCGACGAAGATAGCCGGAGGGCAAATTATCGTCGAAAACAGCAAAATCCGCACGGATTACGCGGAACAGGGCGCCAATGACGTCAAGATATTGCAGAATTCCGCGCCGCGCAGCTTCATCGGCGTCACGGCCGACAACAAGCTTTTCATCGGGACGGTCCCCGGGGCCACGGTCGCGCAGCTCGCGGAGATCGCGCTGAACCTCGGCGCCGTGAACGCGATGAACCTCGACGGAGGGGCGTCATCTTCGCTATACCTCAACGGAAATTACATCACCCCGCCGGGGCGTGACCTAGTCGTCGCGGTTGCGATCACATATGCGACCCCCGCTGCCGAACCGCCCGCGCCCGTGCCGCACGTCCCTGACACTGCCGCAGGATGGGCTTTGCCTGAGATCGCATTGGCGACTGAAAAAGGGTTGGTGCTCGACGAGATGGTGGGCTATTGGACGCAGCCGACGAATCGGCTGCTTGCGGCAGAAGCCATTGTGCGGCTCATCGAGGTCTCCGTCGGAAAATCCATAGACGTTATCGCGGCGGAAAAAGGATATGACATGGGCGACAAATTCGCCGATACGGATTCAAAGGCGGTCACGTTTCTGAAGGCCGCAGGGATCAGCAACGGGGTCGGCAACAACAGATATGACCCGGGCGGGACCTACACGCGCGCCGCTATGATGGCGATGCTCGGGCGCATGGCGGAAAACGTGTTCGGCATTGATGCCGGCGCGGCCCCGCTGGGTTCGCTGACGTTTTCCGACATTCCGAGCTGGGAAGGCGCGGATAAGTATATCGGATGGGCAGTGGAGGCCGAAATTACCGGCGGCGTTGGAGGCGGGCGGTTCGATTCCAACGCGCAGCTCCAAAACCAGCACACGGCAGTGTTCGCATATCGCGCATATCGCTACTTCACCGGGGCTTAGCGGTGATGCAGCACGCCGCGCAGACAATTAACGCAGAGCGGAGGCCATTGCAGCACGCGCAGCAAAACATGGCGCCGCAGCAGCATAGGTGGGGCGCGCCGCAGCACGCGCAGCAGCCATGGCACAGGCCCGCGCGCGCCAATGAAAAACTCACCATATTATATTCGCGCCTATCCAGGGACGACGAGCTTCAAGGACCCTCGAACTCCATCGTCAACCAACGCCAGCTCCTGCAGGAATACGCCGAACGCAACGGTTTCCGGCCATACATGCACCTTTGCGACGACGGATACAGCGGGGTGTGCTGGGACAGGCCCGGCTGGCAGAGGCTGCTCGGCGAGGTGGACAAAGGAAACGTATCCGCCGTGGTTTTCAAGGACCTCTCCCGCATGGGCAGGGATTATTTGCGCGTGGGGCTGTATATGGAAATGTTCCACGAGCGGGAAGTCAGGCTCATCGCCATAAACGACGGAGTGGACACCGTCGAAGGCGAGGATGATTTCACACCGTTCAGGGCGATCCTCGCGGAATGGTACGCCAGGGACATATCGAAGAAAATCAAGTCCGTGTTCCATAAAAAAGGCCGCGACGGGAAGCCGATGTGCACGAACCCCATGTATGGGTTTATGAAAGCCCCGGGCGAAAAGGACGTTTGGGTCGTCGATGAGGGGGCTGCGGCGGTCGTCAGGCGGATATTTCGGATGACGCTCGACGGCATGGGGCCGAGCGCCATCGCGAAAACACTGGCAAGCGAGGAAATCGAGCGCCCTTCCTACTATTTATATATGGCGGGGAGGCAGGCGACGGGCGGCAAATGCGACCCGGAGCTGCCTTACAACTGGCGCGGCAATGTCATTTCAAAGATGCTCCGGCGGCGCGAGTATATGGGCGATTTGGTGAATTTTAAAAGTTACAAGCCGTCATTTAAGAGTAAAAAAGTGATCGTCAACGCTCCTGAGAATTGCGTCGTTTTCGAGGGAGTCTTGCCCGCGATAGTAGACCGCGACACGTGGGAGATGGCGCAAAAGATGCGCAAGACGCGGCGCGCGCCGGTTGCGGGAATGCCTCCGAACCCTTTGACGGGGCTGCTTTTTTGCGCAGATTGCGGCGGGAAGATGACGAACAGGCGCAAGGGCGCGGGCGAGCCTTTTGCAGGGAGCGGCTGCGGCGGCAACGGCAGTCCCCATGCAGGGTGCGACGGTGGTAGCGCGTGCGGGGGCGACCATAAGAGCGGCGGCAACGCAAACAGCGCCGACAGCAGGAGCGGTGCAGAACCTCATTATGACACCTACGAATGCTCCACATACCGCAACAACATGAAGCGGCAGATCCGCACATGCAGCCTACATTATATATCAAGCGCGGCAGCCAACAGAGAAATAGCGAGCCACATACGCAAAGTTAGCGCATTTGCTCGTGAAAACGAAGCAGAGTTTTATGAGATAGTCCATGCGGCCTCCGGCGCCAGGCGCGACGAACTGGCGGGAAGGCAAAGAGGCACGATCGATAAAAACAAAAGGCGCATCGCAGAAATTGACGCACTTTTTCGAAGGGCATATGAAGACAATTCGAAGGGCAAATTGAGCGATGAGCGATATACCATGCTTTCCATCGCATATGATGAGGAACAGGCGGAGCTGGCAGCGGCGAACCGCGAACTGGAATCGGAGCTGTGCGCGTATGACGAGCATCAGGCGAACGCCGCCGGATTCGCTGCGCTGTCGCGGCGGTATGGAGAGCTGGAAGAGCTGACGACGCAAATATTATATGAATTTATCGACAAAGTATACATACATCAGGCGGATAAATCGAGCGGGGAGCGGGTCCAACGCGTCGAGGTCATATTGAATTATATCGGCAAGTTTGAGCTGCCGGCTGCGGAACGTTCTCCCGAAGAGATTGAGGCGGAGGAGCGGAGGCTTGCGAAAAAGCGCCGGCAGCAGGAATACCACCGGAGAAGGTATGCGGAGCGCAAGGCCGCAGAGGCAGCGGAGGTTGAAGAAGCAGCGGAGGCCGAGGAGGTTGGAGAAGCAGCAGAAGCAGCAGAAGCAGCAGAAGCAGCAGAAGCAGCAGAGGCAGCAGAGGCAGCAGAGGGAGCAGAGGTTGCAGAGGCAGCAGATAACGAGGGGAAAGATTCTTCGCTTCGCTCGGAATGACAAAGGAGCTTCGCTCGGAATGACAAGGCCGCTGCGCTCGGAATGACAAGGCCGCTGCGCTCGGAATGACGTGCACATATGGAGGGTATTATGGAATACGTAGCACTCGTGATAGCAATAGCGACAATGATCGGCGTGGCAGCCATATTATTGCGGAAGCCAAAAGCGCCTGACAGCCAGCCGATGGAGGAAGCCATTCGCCGCGCGCTCGCAGCCGCAATTGCGGAAATCATCCAAGAGAACAGGGCGAACCGCGACGACCTTGGGCGCAGGCTCGACACGCTTCGGCTGGACATCATGCAAAACCTCGACGCGCTCCGCATGGAAGTGGGGCAAAGGCTCGACGCGCTGCGCTCCGACACCGAACAGAAGCTTGACAGGCTGCGCGACTCGACAGCCTCGACGCTGGGCGAATCCAGGGAATCGCAGCAGACAGCAATCGCCGGGCTGCGCAACTCACAGCAGGCGGTGATCGCGGAACTGCGGGAATCGCAGCAGGCCTCAATCAACGGGCTGCGCGCATCGCAGCAAGCATCAATCGCGGAACTGCGCGATTCGATCATCGCCATGCTCAACCAGTCGAGCGAAACGCAGAGCAAAAGGCTGGGCGAGCTGATGGCGTCGAGCACCGGCGGGATGGACGGCATACGCAACAAAGTCGACGAGCGGCTCGACAAAATCCAAAGCGAAATGGAGAAATCGTTGAGTGCGCTGATGCTCTCCAATGAAACGAAGCTGGAGGAAATGCGCCTGACCGTCAACGAAAAACTCGAAAAAACGCTCGAAACGCGGCTTCAAAAGTCGTTCGAGACCGTGAGCACGCAGCTCGAAAGCGTCAACAAGGGGCTCGGCGAGATGAAGACCGTCGCGGAATCCGTCGGGTCGCTCAATAAAGTCCTCTCAGGAGCGAAGACGCGCGGCATACTGGGCGAGCTCCAGCTCGGGCAGATCATCGAAGACATGCTGCCCTCGCAGCTATACGACGTCGAAGTGCCGACGGTCAGCGGCAGCCGCGAGAGGGTCGAATATGCAATCAAGCTGCCGGGCGCCGAGGAGGGGAAGCACGTCTACCTGCCGATCGACTCGAAATTCCCGCTGGAGGACTACTACAGGCTGATCGACGGATACGAGGCAGGGGACGCCGCGCAGGTCGAAACATCGCGCAAGGCGCTGCTCGCCCGCGTGAAGCAGTTTGCGAAGGACGTCAAGGACAAATACGTCTCGCCGCCGGAAACGACGAACTTCGCGGTGATATTCCTGCCCACGGAAGGGCTTTATTCGGAGATAGCGAGGGACTCCGCCTTCATCGACGGGCTGCGGCGCGACGGCGTCGTCATCACGGGGCCGACGACGCTCTCGGCGATGCTCAACTCGCTGCAGATCGGCTTCAAGACGCTGCAGATACAAAAAGGCGCCGCGGAAATCGAAAGGACGCTCGGCGCAGTCAAAAAAGAATTCGAAACATTCGAAGGCGTCCTCACGAAGGCCCACGACAAAATCACGCAAGCCGGCAACGACATCGAGACGCTCGTGGGGCGCAGGACGCGCGCCATCAACAGAAGCTTGCGCGGAGTGCAGACATACACGGGCGAGGACGCGCAAGAGCTGCTCGGCATCAACGACGCGGAGGCTGATGCCGCAAGGCTTACCGAGGAATAAGGTTCATACGAACGAAAATAACAGTCAGCAGACGACTATCCATTTTGGCCGCGCCGTCGGGGATGCGGCCGGGCGATTCATGCCGTAATGCCCGCCGCAATGCCCGCGAAGAAGCTATTATCGGAACACGATAGTGTTACTTTATTGTTAGATTCTACAGTTATTTCACACTTTATTTGTAAAAAATCATATATACAATCTACAGAATGCGTTTGAGAAAAAACGCATATTTTGATATAATGACCCGGAAGATTCCGCTACCGCTTGGGGGCGCATTATCGAGTAATATGAATACATGGTAGCGATCTGATGGGAGAACGCAATAGATGCGACAAACGAGCTTTTGGAAAAGGATATACACGACATTTTTCGACACCGACCTCGACCTACGCATTCAGACATTCAACCTGCTGCTGATGCTCGGAGCGGCCGCAGGCATCCTGATGGCAGCCGCAGCCTCCACGCGGGGGCAGACAGCGATCGTAGTAGTGGCGACGAACCTTGCGCTCAGCGTCTTGGCGTTCCTGATGTTATACATCGGAGAAAAAAAGAAATATTACTACGTATGCAGCTGGATTATCGTCATATTGGCCTTTATGATCGTGTTCCCATTGCTGTTTTTTTATGGCGGCGGACACAAAGGCGGGATGATTTGCTTCTTCATACTCGGGATAGTATACACGACCTACCTTGTTGAAAAACCCGCGCGGCGAGCGGCCCTGGCGGTTGAAATCATAATTTATCTGGCATGCGTGCTGGCGAGTTTCTACTCCCCGCATCTTGTGACGGAATTTAACCACGAGTTTGAATATGTCCTCGACATCCTCATATGTTTCGCAGTTTCGAGCGTGATGCTGATGCTGATATCATATCTCCGCTCGGAGATGATCCACAGCAAGCAGACGCAGATCCAGGAGCTCAACCGCGAGCTTGTCGCCCGCAACGAGACGCTCGCCCAATACGACATGATGAAGAGCGACTTCCTCGCAACCGTGGCGCACGAGATCAACACCCCGCTCGCAGTCATCGCGGCAAGCAGCGCCGACACGCTGGACCTCCTGGCTGAAAGCCCTCTGAGCATGGCGGAGATCGTCGAGAACCAGATCCTCATAGAGCGCCGCGTGAAGCTGATAGACGGCATATTGCTGGACCTCATGGACACCGTGGCGATTGAAAACGGCAGGATTTCGCTGAACCGCCAGCCCGTGGACCTCAAGGAGCTCATAAGGAGCGTATGCAGCGACTACACCGTCATGACCGACACGAACGGCAACAAGCTCGAATACGACATGCAGCAAGGGCTGATGAACATATGGGTCGACCCTTACCGCATCGAGCAAGCCCTGGCCAACCTTCTGTCCAACGCGATACAGCACACAAGCGGCGGGACCATAACGATCAAACTGTCCGGCAGCGGGGGTTACCAATCCATTAGCGTCGCCGACGACGGCGAGGGAATGGACCAGCAAACCGCGCAGGCCGCCCTCCGGCAATATGTTTCGACAAGGGCAGACTATTGGCGCCACGGCATCGGGCTTTACATCAGCCGCCGCATTGTGACGGCGCACGGGGGAAGCATCAGCATAGACAGCGAAAAAGGCAAAGGAACGACGATCACACTCACATTGAGAGAGGACCAAGCCGATGACTGATATGACACAAACCATAATGCTCGTCGAGGACGACACGGACATGGCGCAGCTGAACGCCCGGCTGCTCCGGCGCAGGGGATATAGCGTGCTCGTCGCGAACAACGCGACGGAAGCCCGGGACATAGCCGCCGACGCCAGCCCGGACCTCTTCATACTCGACATCGGCCTCCCCGACGGCAACGGGCTGAGGCTCTGCGAGGAATTTCGCGAAAGGACCGACGCGCCGATGATGTTCCTCACCGGCAAAACCGAGACGCGCGACAAAATCGCCGGGCTCAGGACGGGCGGGGACTATTATCTGACGAAGCCATACGACAGGACGGAGTTCATCGCGGTCGTCGAAAGCCTGCTGCGCAGGGCGGAGCGCATGCGCGAGAAGATGAACGGCGCCGCAGCCATAACGAAAGGCTCGCTGACGCTGAAGCTCGACGAGAGGAAGGCGTACGTCAACGGCAACGACGCGGGGCTGACGCCCAAGGAGTTCGCGCTGCTGCACCTGCTGATACAAAACGAAGACAAGGAAATGAAGTACGACCTGCTGTTCGAGACCGTGTGGGGGACAAGCATGAACAACGACTCGAACGCGCTGCGCCAGAGGATTTCGCGGATAAAGAAAAAGATAGAGGAAGACAGGGCATCGGACTTTTCAATAATAAATGAACACGGAAAAGGGTATATTTTCACCACAAGGTAGAAAATAAAGTATAAAAATGTGACAATTGAGTTACAAATTATGAATTGGCTTCCGTTTGTGCTATAATGTTAGACGTGAGAAGCCTGCGTGGAAGGGTAGTAGTAATTTATGCAGAAGAAAACTCTTATCATCATCAACAGCAGCCAGGTTCTCATGGAAATCTCTAAGAAGATCCTGGAGAGGGCCGGATACATCGTCCATTGCGCTATCGGCATCGCCGGAGCCAAGGAACAATTGATGGACCACACGCCCGACGGCATCATCGTGGACAGCGAGCTGCCGGACGGAAAAGGCATCGACCTCTGCCGCGAGATGAGAGAGACATACGACGTTCCTATCATATTCCTATCAGCGAACAAAGAAGACGAGCTGGCGGCGCTCCAGGCGGGAGCCAGCGACTTCCTGAAAAAGCCATATAACTACGATATCCTCAAAACACGCATAGGCATCGTGCTGAACACCAAAAACGGTCAACCGACCATCAACGAAGACGGCTTTGAATTCGACGCGACGGAAGCGCCGGCCGGCAGCGAAACCGCGCACGCGGCCACGCAGGTTCAGCCGAACACGGCGGTAATAGCGGACACGACGAAGAAGGTTTCCGGCAGAAAGCTGTTCTACAGCGTCGCAGCGGCGTTCATCATCGTAGCAATCATCGGAGTCACGATATATTCCGTGACGCTCAACGACGGCGGGCTCCGCAACTTCTCGGACCAGGACATACCGATGGCAGAATTCATGATGCCGGACGAGGACGCGGTCCCCAACGCGAACAACGAGCTCTTCGTCAGGGGAGGGCAAGGCTGGCTGGTCCCGACATTTGACAAGGTTACGATTACTGCGGACGACCCGTACGTGCACATGACGCTTCTGAACCCGGAAGGCAACCCATACGACTTCATATTCACGATCACTATCAGAGGCAAAAGCGAAGTGATATACACATCGGGGCTCGTGGCCCCGGGCACGCACATTCAATCGTTCCGGTTGGACAGGGCGCTCTCGAAAGGCGAATACAACGCGGAGCTGAGCATCTGCGCATATGATAGAAGCATCTTCAGCGAGATATCGGAAACGAGCATATCATTCAAGTTGCAAGCGGTGTGACGCATTTGAGCGGTGTGGCGCATTGTAAGCGGTGTGACGCAATGCAAGCGGTGTGACGCAATGTAAGCGGTGTGATGCATTTAAGCGGTGTGGCGCATTGCGGAAGCACACGAATCGTGGAAAAGACGAATCGCGGGAAAGACCGAAAATAGCGCAAAAACATTGAAAAAACCACGTAAAATGTAGAATTGTGACATGAAAGTTCTAGTATTATTCAGAAAAACGTGATAGAATAACCCTAAATGTGACACAAGTGTGACAATCGCGATATATGATGCGGTCCATAAACACCGCATTCCGGCTAGATAGCCGTATGAACGGGCAGACGCCCGAGGAAACATACAGGACCAAATGGCAATGCAGAGGAGGGATGCATCACAATTATAGTGAGAGCTACTGATAAGTAGTAACTTGCGAGCACTATTCCATTTTCACGTACCGCGAACTTATTATAGTGACAGCGCGGTTGAAAACCCGGAGCCCCGTCCGGAAAAGAGCGGGACTGAAAACAGGGAACCCCAACCCTAGAGCAAAAGAGGCCGTCTAACCACATTGGACGACACCAATGCGGCTGAAAAACGCCGGACGCGAAAACTCCGGAAACGCTGCGAAGACGCA
>JGI24702J35022_10000771_pt1 | contig 19868 bp, 15 predicted proteins | sample TergutTh196P4_FD_35022 | JGI IMG/M metagenome (IMG submission 35022)
CGATCCTTCGCCCGAAAAGCGCCGCCGCCGCAGTCGTGGCAGCCGCCGTGGGCGATCAGCCGAGGCCGGAGATACCCCGCCGGAATCCCCGGAGGTCACCACGCCGAAAGAGTCCCTGCCCGTCGTGCCGGGCCAGCCTTTCGACGCCCCCTCCGAGACGCCGGCTCCCTCACTGGACACGCTTCCCGTTGCCCTCAACCAACCGCTCGCGCCTCAGCCCGCAACCGCCTCGATGCCTGCGGCGGCGCTGCAACGGGAGCACACCCGCGACGAGCCGTCCTCCCTGCCCGAAACGCTCTTTCCATGGCCGGCCTTTGCTCAGGAACCTGCCCCCGACGAGCCGGTCTCTCTGCCCCTGATCCAGGAAAACGACGCAGTAATCGAGGCTCCGGCCACCATCACGCCCGTCATCGTGACGGCAGCCGTCACCGCTCCGGAGGCGGAAACGGCAGCGAAAGCTGAAGCTGAAGCGAAGACCGCGCCCGAGAAAAAAACCGCCCCCACAACGGGCGATCTTTTCGTCGGTCTCCCGGAAGAATCAGGACTCGTCATGATCGAGACCAGTTCGGAGAAAAAAGCGCAATTCGGCACCGGCGCGCCGGAAGAACCCGTCCGCCGTGGCCGCAAACCCAAATCGGCAACAGTGATTGCCGTTGAACCGTTGCAGCAGGTCGAAACAACCAGGGACTGAAGAAGAAAACGGGATAACCGCACAGCCGGTTATCCCGTCCTGCCGTCACATCCATTCAGGTCATGGTTTCACCGGATGCTGGACGACACCATCCTTGACGAGCATGAAACCCAATAGATCCCGGCCCGATTCGGATGGCGCCCTGCGTGCCAGGATGGCGCGGCTCGTCTCCGGGCTGGCCGCCGCGAAAATGTGCCGGAAAAGATTGACGTGACTCACGGGCAGTCCGTTGGAAATATCGCCCTTCTCCGGCATCCGGATCGCCAGAAACGTTCCGTAAACATCGCTGGCAAAGGTATCTAGACTTTCGCCATGTTGCTTCAGGAGCGCATCGAGGCTTGCGGCATCCCCGTAGGTTGCGTCCTTCCAGATGCCCTGTAGACGCCAAGCTCCATGATCGCCCAAGAGAACGATGACTGCCGAGGGGTCCTTTTCAGTAATGAGGTCAACGATTTCAAAGAGTTCCCGATTCCCCTCTTCGACTCTTCCCTGGTATTTTCCACTGGAAACCCATTCATTTCTTTGTTTCCATGTATAGGTTGAATCGGTAGGCGTATGTATCGCTCCCGACTTGAATCCGATAAACAATGGCTTTTTATTTTCTTCCATAATCATACGAATATTATCAATCAACTTGTTACGGAATTTCGGCTGAAGACTATTGACCCTTCCGTGTTCGTCTTTTTTTAGCGCTCTATATCCATTATAAGCGCGATTCAAAAATGGAAATACTCCATCATACAAGGGTCTCAATCCTGGAGCAGGCCCGAAATCAATATCCGTCTCATCAAGATATTTTCCCTGAGGATGAAAATAATAGAATGGATTCTCAGTGTCACTGGTAAGATAAACAGTATGGTAGCCGTTTTCCTTGAGAATTCGGTAGACCTGATTGCCTGTGCCGCCACCAATCAATTTTCTTCCCTTTGGTTCAATATCATTGTTTCCCATCCCTTGAGCAACATTTAGTCGCATTCCTAAAATATTTGTCATGGAAAGCAAGGTAGCATGCGTATTTGAGTATACATTTTCATAGATTAAAAAGTCACGAGATGAAAGCCAGGATTGCAGTGGCTCGACATCAATCCCATATACCTTATTCATGGTTTTCAAGTCATGGTACGATTCCAGGAGAAAAAGGTAGATATTGGGACGTTCCTTGAGTTCGATATGTTCGCTCTCATCCAATGCGTTTCCATCAAGCGCAGCCGGAATAGCGCCATAAAGCCCCGTTCCAGTCGACAGAAGCAGCCAAAACAAAAGAAAGACATTGATGAGCCCGAAACCACGTTTCGTTGTAAGAAAGCATAAAAACAATACCGCAATACAATAAACTGAAATAGTTCCAAACCAAAAATATTCGGGTGCAAAAACCTTACGCAGAGAGAGTTCGAGAAAAAGCAACAACACGCCAATAAACAACATACAAAACACGACGTGCCATAAAAACCTAAGTTTTTCTTTTATCTTGCTTTTAAGCAATGAATAAATAAATTTTCCTGTTACATAAACAAGTGAACACACCAAAAACAATGCCAAGAGCGATATAGAAATCTCATTAAAATTATACATAAACCAATTCTTGCTCCACATGAAGATAACTGGAGCCAATATTGCCAGAGGTAACGTCCAGGCAGGGGATGCCATTTTTTTCTGGAAACGATCACCCCATCCTTCTTGCTTCATACGGTTATCTCCCGCCTGACGTACAAGGTAAGCAGCCCGCCGACAGGCGGGTCTGCTTGAGCGCAAAGTTAGAACTACGCTGGTTCAAGAATCCCAAGGTCCCGGCAAATTTTGCGGGTGAGATGGTTGTTGATTTCGGTGTGTCGCGGAACGGCACTGCGCTTGCCAGACTCTGCATGCCCCCACCACGAGTGGCTAGCACCTTCGCGGAGTAGCTTGCAGCCATGAGTCTGAAGGTGCGCAACAAGATCGCGCCGTTTCATACGGCGATGAGCAACTCTTCGTAGCCCTTGCCTGCGGCATCACGGGCCTCAGCGCGATTGAACTCAAGAGCTTCGGTGAGCGTTATGCGCAAAGATGCCAACAGAGCTTCGCGCGTAGTTTCCTGGCAATTTACGCCAGGCACTTCTTCAATCCAACCGATCCACGCGCCTTCGTCTTGCTTGATGACGGCAGTGTATTCTTGAAGCATTTTTGAGTCCCCCGTTACCACCATGATAGCCCACGTAGGTTGGGGTGAGCGGAGCGAACCCCAACACTGCTGCCATTCTTCAGCGAGAGAGTCTACCACATGCCCGCTACACGCATCTGTATCTCTTATGGTTATCTTCCGCCAAACGTTGGGGTTCTCTACGCTCACCCCAACCTACATCTTCTATCTTATTATTGATTGCCGGGTTAATAATAAAAAAAGGTCTCATCCCATTCACGCTCGCGTAAAGACGAGCAACGTCCGAAGGCTGCCGGTGAGGCTGAATTGTTCCTGGAGGGTAAAATGCGCTTCCTGGAAAGCCGCGATGCAGCCCTCCAGCGTGTAATCCGGAAAAACGTTTTGCCGCGCGGCCATGAGCCGTTGCACCTGTGAATCTTCCCAGGGAACGAACTCCAGAACGAGGGTTCCGCCCTGTCTGAGAAGGGCGGCAAAGCAGCAGGCCACCTTTTCGAGAGGGATGCCCGCGCCCTGCACGAGATGGTGAATGAGCGCCAGGGCGCAGAGAAAATTGGCCTTGCCACGATCCCGAAAGGATTCCCGCTCCTCGCAGGCCCAACCGATGCCGGGCGACGGATTGGTCAGATCCAGCACAAGGGGGAGAATGGCGCGGTTTCCTTCCTGTTTGAGGGCGGTATACATCTTCTCGACCGCCAGATAATCCATGTCCGAAGCAACGACGGCGCGAAAGTGTTCGGCCAGTATCCGGCTGTAGTGGCCGGTATTCGCCCCAAGGTCGAGCGCAAGCGCGCCGGGACGGGAGGCTGCTGCCTGACGGAGAAGTCGGGCTTTTTCTTCGGCCCCTTCACGGCTGTAGTTGGTATCGCTGTAGTAATCGCCCCACTGCGTCTTGAAGGCCGGCAGTTGCATGTTTTCAATGGCCATGCGCAGGGTTTCGCACAATCTCGGAACAGCGTTTTCGCTGAGCGCGACCTGCTTGATCCTGCCAGCCGCCTCGCGCGCATCGGCATGGCGTTGCTGCATTCTCGCATGGGTGTGGAGGTGGAGTTGCAGGAGAGGAATAAGCCGGGTTTTCCAGGGCAGCAGGGAAGAGGCCATATCCAGCGGCAAGCCATCCACCCAGAGAGAAAGCATTTTTCCGCAGCGCACATCCCGGTAGCACATGAGCGCCAGCGGAGCGAGAAAATGCTTGCAAAACTGGAGATAAGCGGCCCAAGGCTCCCCGGCGCGGCGCGTCTCGAAGGAAAGATGGTCGATGAAAACGGGTTTTCCGTTGTAAAACTGGACGTTGTAGGCGCTCGCGTCCTTGAGAACGAGACCGTGCTTCATCGCCAGTTGCATGAGATCGAGCGTGAGCAGGGCTGCGTCCTTCAGTTGGCCGAAACTCCATTCATAGGGATAGGAGATGAACGGCAGCCGCTCGACTTCCAGCGTTTTCCAGCTTCCCTCCAGCGGATCAATTTCGGCAAAGGGTAACAGTTTGCCTTGTTGGACGGCTTCGGTAAAAAACCCGGATTTTTCCGCAAAATTCCAATGCTCGGCAAAAACAGGCTGAATCGTCCGAAGGACACGATCTTCCGTGAGATACACAACTCCGGAGGGATCACGGAAAGAACCAGGGGATCTGACGGAGGAAGGGGCGGAATCAATCGTTATCGTCATACTTCGGAATGCCTCGGAATATTACGGATCATGGTTTCACCGGATGTTGGACGACACCATCCTTGACGAGCGTGAAACCCACTAGATTTTGGCCGGATTCGGATAAAACCCTACGTTCCAGAATGACACGACCTGCATCCGGGTTGGCAGCCAGCGCCGCGAAAATGTGCCGGAAAAGATTGACGTGACTCATGGGCAGTCCGTTGGAAATATCGCCCTTTCCCGGCATTCTGACCGCCATAAACGTTCCGAAAATATCGCTGGCAAGGGTATCGAGGCTTTCGCCATGCTGTTTCAGGAACGCATCAAGGCTTGCAGCATCCCTATGAGCTGCGTCCTTCCAGATATTTCGCAAACGCCAAGACCCATGATCGCCCAGGAGAACGACGACCGCCGAGGGATCTTTTTCAATAATAAAGTCAACAATTTCAAAGAGTTCCAAATTCCCTTTTCTGACACTTTCCTGGTATTTTTCGCTGGAAACCCATTCATTTTTTTGCTTCCATGTATAGCTTGAAACTGAAGGTGTATGTCTTGCACCAGATTTGAATCCAATAAAAAACGGCTTTTTGTTTTCTGATTCTTTCATGACTATACTAATATTGTCAATCAATTTATTATCACGGAATTTTGGCAGAATATTACCAGATGCGCCGCTGTTGATTTGTTTCACACGTCTGCGAGCATCTCTGCTAATGGAACTGATATAAGAAGGTGACAATTCATGAAAAGGTCTCAACAAAGCCTTCAATCTGCGAGCAAACCCAAAATCAACATCAAACCCAAAATCAACGTCAGTCTCGTCAAGATATTTTTCTTTTGTGTAAAAATAATAAAATGGCTTCTCAGAGGTAAGATAAACGACATGATAATCATTTTCCTTGAGTATACGATATACCTGGTTACCTGGACCACCGCCAATCAATTTCCTTCCGCCTGGGTCAATATCACTATTCCCCATCTCTCGAACAGCATTCAATCGCATCCCGAAAATATCTGCCATGGATCCCAATGTAGCAGGAGAGCTAGAGTATACGTTTTCATAAACAACAAAATCACGAAATAAGAGCCCAGACCGCAATGGCTCGACATCAATCCCATAAGTCTTATGCATGGTTCTCAAGTCATGGTACGACTCCAGAAGAAAAAAATATATATTAGGTCGATCCTTGAGTACGATATGCTCATTATCATCTAACTTCACTCCCCTAAGAGTGCTTGAGATAACGCTATAAAGGCATGCTCCAACCGACAAAAACAACCAAAATAAAAGAAAGAAATTGACAGGTCCAAACCCGAGCTTTATCACAATAAAATATAAAAAAACAACCGTGATAAAGAAAACTGAAATAAGCTTCCATCGAAAATATTCAGGCGCAAAAAAAGACCGTAAAGGGAGTTCAAGGAGAGCCAGAAATGCCCCCAAAAAAAACATGCAAAGCATTAAATAGTACAAATACTTGAGCCTTCCTTTTATCCTTTTTTCAATCAACGGATAAATGAATCTTCCTGCCGCAAAAACAATTAAACATATCAAGAACAATACCAAAAAAGAGACAGAAAGCTCTTGGAAAGAATACATAAACCAGTTTTTGCTCCAGATAAAGATAACCGGAGCCAGCATTGCCAGAGGCAATGTCCAAGCAGGTGATGCCATTTTTTTCTGAAAACAGTCAACCTGCCCCTCTTGTGAAGGGAATTCCGTGCTGGACATTTTTTTCAACCTTGATGGCCGGAACCGTTCTGGTCGGAATTTTCCTCTGGTATTTCTCCTGATAAAGAGGCGGCAGGTGTTTCTTCCCGTTTTTTGCCACGGAAGAAACCGATAATGCTCATACGGAGGTTGCGCCAGAAAATCAGGACGGAAGCCAAGGCAGCGATGAGTCCCTGCAACAGGAGACTCCCGGTACCAGGGTCGATATACGCATGAGCAATACCCGGAAATGCCAAAAGGGCAAGAAATAGGAGGCGATGCTGTTGTTTCATGAGGTTTTTCCTTGGAAGGGCGCTACAAGGGATAGCCGGTCAAAAGCTTTCCCCTCTCTCAATAATCCTATTATCATGAATCGTCACACGCATGTCAATCAAAAAGCGGAATGTCAAAGGACATTCCGCTCGTCATTTGTCCATACGCTTGCCCAATAGCGGATTCGCGCCTACCGGCTCACAGCACCGCCGCAATCGCCTTCGCCACCACGGGCAGGTTCTTGTCGTTCAGGGCCGCAACGTTGATGCGCCCGGAAGAGACGGCGTAAATGCCGAACTCGACCTGGAGCCGTTCGACCTGCTCCTTCGTCAGTCCCGTGAAGGAGAACATGCCGCGCTGCTTGGCAATGAAGGAGAAATCTTTCGCCACGCCTTCGGCCTTGAGCGCGTTCGCAAGCCCCGTGCGCATGTCGCGGATGCGGTTCTTCATCCCGGCGAGTTCTTCTTCCCAGATCGCCCTCAGTTCCGGACTGCCGAGGACGGCGGCCACGATTGCGCCGCCGTGCGTGGGCGGGTTGGAATAGTTGGTGCGGATGAGGCGCTTGACCTGGGAGCCGACCCGCCCCGCTTCTTCCTTGCTCGCGGTGATGATGGACAGCGCCCCCACCCGCTCGCCGTACAGGGAAAAATTCTTGGAAAACGAGGAAGAAACGAAAAACTGCACCCCGACATCCACGAAGGCGCGCACGGCGGCGGTATCTTCCTCTATGCTGTCGGCAAAGCCCTGATAGGCCATGTCGAGGAAAGGCACGAGATTCCTATCCTTGCAGATCGCGGCGACTTCCTGCCACTGGCTGCCGATGAGATCGGCCCCGGTCGGGTTGTGGCAGCAGGCATGCAGCAGCACGATGGACTGTGACGGCAGGGCGTTGAGCTTCTGTTTCATGGCGGCGAAATCGACGCCGCGCGTAGCCGGATCGTAGTAGGGATAGGTTTCGACCGAAAAGCCGGTCGCCTCGAACAACGCGCGATGGTTTTCCCAGGAAGGATCGCTGATATAGAGCGTGGCTTGCGGCAGGAACTTTTTCAGGCAATCAGCGCCGACCTTCAGCGCCCCCGTGCCGCCGAGCGCCTGGATGGTGACGACGGAGCCATCGTCTGCCCGCGCCGAACCCTTGCCGAAAAGCAGGTCACGCACGGCCTGGTTGTAGGCGACGTTCCCGTCGATGGGCTGGTAGCCGCGCGCGGGCAGCGCCTTCATGCGGGCTTCCTCGGCGGCCTTCACGGCAGCGAGCAACGGCAGCTTGCCGCTGCCGTCGTAGTACACGCCGACGCCAAGGTTCACCTTTTCGGCGCGCGTATCGGCATTGAAAGCTTCGGTCAGACCAAGGATGGGGTCACGGGGGGCCATTTCGACGGCGGCAAAGAGCGAGGCGGACATGTTTTCTCCAGTGTTCAATGTTCAGTGAGGATGTTGGGGGACGCGCCAGGATCGGGAATAATGCCGGTTCGACCCGTCGGTGACGGCTTTTCCATGATGAAGAGCCTGGAGCCGCGAAATTCTAACATCTGGCATGATAGCCCGGTACGTTTTCCGTCTTGCCTGCCCCACCGTCAGACATGAACCCTGCGCCTCCCTCCTCCCCCGACACCGACATCGCCACCTTCCCCGACAGCGCGTTCCGCCTGCACCGGACGTTTCTGCCCGCAGGCGACCAGCCCGAAGCCATCCAGCAACTCTGCGCGGGCATCGAAAACGGACTGCTGTTCCAGACGCTGCTCGGCGTCACCGGCTCGGGCAAGACCTATACGATGGCAAACGTCATCGCCCGCATGGGACGACCCGCGCTGGTGCTCGCGCCCAACAAGACGCTGGCCGCACAGCTTTACGCCGAATTCCGCGAGTTCCTGCCCGAAAACGCCATCGAATACTTCGTGAGCTACTACGACTATTACCAGCCCGAAGCCTACGTTCCCGCGCGCGACCTCTTTATCGAAAAAGATTCCGCCATCAACGAACACATCGAACAGATGCGCCTGTCGGCCACCAAGAGCCTGATGGAGCGCCGGGATGTCGTCATCGTCGCCTCCGTCTCCTGCATCTACGGCATCGGCGACCCGGTCGACTATCACGCCATGATTCTGCATCTGCGCGAAGGCCAGCGGATCGACCGCCGCGACATGATTGCCCGACTCGTGGCGATGCAATACACCCGCAACGACCTCGATTTTCATCGCGGCATCTTCCGCGTGCGCGGCGATGTCATCGACGTCTTCCCGGCGGAAAACGCCGAATGCGCCGTGCGCATCGAAATGTTTGACGACGAAATCGAACGCCTCACCCTGTTCGATCCGCTCACCGGCCAGATCCGCCACCGCCTGGGACGTTTCACCATCTACCCCTCCAGCCACTACGTTACCCCGCGCGCTACCGTCCTGAAGGCGCTCGACGCCATCAAGGAAGAACTCGCCGGACGCATCACCTTCTTTCAGGGTGAGAGCAAACTCGTGGAAGCCCAGCGCATCGAACAGCGCACCCGATTCGATGTCGAAATGCTCAACGAAATGGGTTTTTGCAAGGGCATCGAAAACTACTCCCGCCACCTTTCCGGCCGTCAGGCGGGGGAGCCGCCCCCTACCCTCATCGACTACCTGCCGCCCGACGCCCTGCTCTTCATCGACGAGTCCCACGTCACCGTCGGCCAGGTCGGCGGCATGTACAAAGGCGACCGCTCCCGCAAGGAAAACCTCGTCAACTACGGCTTCCGTCTCCCCTCCGCGCTCGACAACCGCCCGCTGAAATTCGAGGAATTCGAGCGCCTCATGCCGCAGACGATCTTCGTTTCCGCCACCCCGGCGGACTATGAGCAGGTGCATCAGGGGCAGGTCGTCGAACAACTCGTGCGCCCCACTGGACTCGTCGACCCGGAGGTTATCGTCCGTCCGGCAATCACCCAGGTCGACGACCTTCTCGGCGAAATCCGTCGCCGCACCGACGTCGGGGAACGGATACTCGTGACCGTCCTCACCAAACGCATGGCCGAAGAGCTTACCGACTACCTGGCCGAGCACGGCGTCCGGGTGCGTTACCTGCACTCCGACATCGACACCGTGGAACGGGTCGAAATCATCCGGGATTTGCGCCTGGGCGAGTTCGACGTGCTCGTCGGTATCAACCTGCTGCGCGAAGGGCTGGACATCCCCGAAGTCTCACTCGTGTCGATTCTCGACGCGGACAAGGAAGGTTTTCTGCGTTCCGAACGCAGCCTCATCCAGACCATTGGCCGCGCCGCCCGACACATTCACGGCACGGCCATTCTCTACGCGGATCGCGTCACAGACTCCATGCGCGGAGCCATTTCCGAAACCGAACGCCGACGCGCCAAACAGATCGCCTTCAACACTGCCCACGGCATCACCCCCCGCTCCGTCACCAAGCGCATCAAGGACATCATCGACGGTATCTATACCGGAGAAGAATCCGGCAAGCAGGCCCGCGCCACTGAAAAAACCCGCGAGACCGACTACGCGGCAATGGATGAAAAAGCTTTGGCCAAGGCCATCCGGAAACTCGAAAAAACCATGCAGGAACACGCTCGTAATCTGGAATTCGAGCAGGCGGCGGCGGCGCGGGATGAATTGTTCAGATTGCGGGAGCGCGCCTTTGGCGCAGATCGGCATGGGGAAGGATGAAACGATGCGCAGTATCGACCCAGAAGCTTGCCGGGACACACTTCGCCCGCAGCAAGTCAGTCACGCCGAACGATAAAAGGCTGGATACCCATCCGTTCACCTATCCTTTCCGCCGCCGCGCGTGCTTCAGTAGGTGAAGCGTAAGGTCCGGCATAAATGCGAAAATAACCGTCCCTGATTACCAACTCGGTTTTCACCTTCAAATCAACAAGCTGTGCCGAAACGTGGGATCGAAAACTTTCGGCATTTTCGCGCGAAGTAAATACGCCAAGTTGCAAAAACACATCCGATATGGTTCCCGTATTCGAGTTTTGCGCCGCTTCCTCCTCCAGGCCGGAGATTCCTCGATACGATTCGGGAGTCCCCCCGTCTCCACCGACGCTCGTCTCGCTTGCCCCACCACGAATGGCAGGCGTTGGATTCGGCGCATATTCCTCGCCGGGTGAAGATGCCGGGTGTTCCACGCCTGCTCCGAATCGACCCTCATCCGGGATGGGTTCCGCTTTCCGGGCCGGTTCCTTGTTGCCGGGCAGGATCTGTTCGACTTCGACTCTCGCGCTGCCCTTGTTGATGTAGCCGAGTTTGCCGGCTGCAACATAGGAGAGATCAATGATTCGCCCGTGCAGGAACGGCCCACGATCATTGATCCGCACGACGACCGAACGACCATTTTCGAGCGAGGTGACTCGCACGTAACTTGGAATCGGCAGCGTGGGATGCGCGGCAGTCATCGCATACATGTTGTATCGCTCACCGCTGGCAGTGGGTTTGCCATGAAAACGGCGGCCATACCAACTTGCCACGCCCTTCTGGCGAAAAGGCTCCACGCGGGTATTGGGGGTGTACGTCTTGCCGAGCGCGCGATAGGGCCGGTTGTTGCGTGCGCGCAGGGGCTCTGCACGAGGCGTGGCGTCAGGAACTTTCGACAGTTCCTTGGCCGAGATGCTGCCTGGACCGTCATCCTTGTAATATCCCCCGCCACGCTTTTGCCCCGATGGGGCGCGAGAAGTCGTCGTGCCGCAGGCCACCAGTATCGAAACCGCGACGATCACCGCCAGGGCGCGCATTATCCGGTTTTCGGCGCGCATCGCCGTCCCTTCCTAGCGTTCCTGTGTGTTACGGCGAATTCCCATCAGGATGCCGACACCCAGGCAGAGCGTCACGACGGCAGTTCCACCATAACTGATGAACGGCAGAGGCACGCCCACGACCGGCAGAATGCCACTGACCATGCCAACGTTCACGAACAGGTAGGTAAAAAATACCATTGTCATAGAACCGGCCAGCAACTTGGCCCCCAGGGACGACGCGCCGATGGCGATGATGAAGCCTCGCGCCAGTAATGCCACGTACAGCCCCAGCATGATCAATACCCCGATGAAGCCGAACTCCTCGGCGAGCACGGCGAACACGAAGTCGGTATGCCGTTCCGGCAGAAAAGCCAGATGCGTTTGCGGTCCCTGCTTCCAGCCCGTGCCGACGAAACCGCCCGAACCGATGGCAATGGTCGACTGGATGGTATGAAAACCTTTGCCACGTGGGTCGATATGCGGGTCGCGCAGTGTGCAGATACGCGCTTTCTGGTAATCGTGCACGACAGGCCATACCTTGTCAGGCTCACACCATTCTTCACCTTTGACACTGAAGGCAGCGATGGCGGCCACCCCAAGCAAGGCTATCGGCACGATAATCTTCCACGGCAATCCGGCGAAGAAAATCACGAAAAGCCCCGAGGAACACACCAGGATGGCCGTGCCCAGATCGGGCTGTTTGACGATCAGGTACGCGGGTCCGGCCAGTAATATCACTGCGCCCAGGAACTCCAACCAGGAAATGGAATGTTCACGTTTCTGGAAAAACCATGCCAGGGTCAACGGCATGGCGATTTTCATGATCTCGGAAGGCTGGATACGGACAATCGTGCCGATTTCCAGCCAGCGTTGCGCACCCTTGGAGATGGTTCCGAACTGATGAACCGCAATCAGCAAGGCAACCCCGATAATGTAGAACAGCGGCGCCAGGGATAACAGACGGCGTGTCGGGACGGCGGCGATGATCCACATCCCGAACAGCGACAGACAGATGTTCCCGATCTGCCTCGTAAACAGATTGGGCGCAGCGCTTTCAATGAGTATGACGGCATACAGCAGCAAGCCGGCGACAATCAACAGCAGCGGCATATCGAGCGGGCGAAGCACTGCCGAAAACAGTTGCGTGGTACGGAGACGATGGCGGTGTTTCACCCGGCGTTCTCCCCGTTTCCGGTATCTGCCCCATTGCCCGGATGATCGTCGCTGCCTTCGTCTTCGGATGCGGCTCCGGTGTCTTCGGGCGTAGGCTTGTCGACGCGCTTCTCGAGCAGGTAGGCATCAAACACCTGCCGCGCAATGGGCGCAGCAGAAACCGAGCCGGGACCTCCGTTTTCCACAAAAACGGCAAGCGCGATTTCTCGCTCCTCGGTCGACGCGAAGGCGATAAACCATGAATGGTCGCGCAGACTCTCGTCGTTCTTGTCGTATTTCTGCCCTTTTTTGACCGAATACGTCTGGGCTGTGCCGGTCTTGCCGCCGGAACGGTATGTCGCAGTGGAGAAGGAACGCGCCGCAGTCCCGACACGGTTGGTTTCTTCCATCGCCCGCTGCACTGCGGCCATGTATTCCGGGTTGCCGGAAACCTCTTTGACCAGTTCGGACGGAAGCTCTTGCCGATGCCCATGAATGTCGATCACCGCCCGGAGCACACGGGGGCGCATCCGCTTGCCGCCATTGGCAATCGTTGCTGTCGCCAGGGCCATCTGGACGGGAGTATAAGCATTGTAGCCCTGGCCGACGCCCACCGAAATCGTCTCGCCCGCATACCATTTTTGGTGTGCCGCCCCCTGACTGGCGAAACGCTTGCGCTTCCAGGCCGGCGAAGGCAGCACCCCCTCTTTTTCATCGGGAATGTCGATGCCGGTAAGCGAACCCAACCCGAACTGGCCGATGTAACTGGCCATGGCGTCGATCCCAAGGTCGTTGGCCAGCATATAGTAATAGGTGTTGCACGAGACGACGATGGATTTGTGCAGATCGACCGCGCCGTGACCGCCTTTCTTGTGATCTCTGAAATAGTGACCACCGAACGCGAATCCGCCCGGATCGCTTATTTTTTGTGTGAGCGTACGCTTGCCCGCGTTCAGACCGGCCAGCGCCATGAAGGGCTTGAAGGTCGATCCCGGCGGATAGGCGCTACTGACGGCGCGATTGAGCAGCGGTTTGTCGACAGAGGTATTGAGCATTTTCCAGTCCGGAGCGGAAATGCCGTCAACGAACAGGTTTGGATCGAACGTCGGCATCGACACCAGCGCGAGAACTTCGCCGTTCGTCGGGTCGATGGCGACCAGCGCGCCACGCCGCTCACCGAAAGCGGCTTCGGCGACTTTCTGCAATTCGATGTCGATGGACAATTCGATGTCGCTCCCCGGCGTTGCCGGTTCGGTCTTCAGGCTTCGCACCACCTTGCCGCCGGCAGTGTTCTCGACGTGCTCGCGTCCGGTAATCCCGTGAAGATCGGCCTGGTAGATCGCCTCCACGCCACTTTTGCCGATGTATCTGCTGCCGCGATAGTTGTCGGCTTCGTTGCTCGCTTCGATTAAATCGACATCACGATTGCTGATGCGACTGATGTAACCGATCAGGTGCGAACCCAGAGGGCCGTTCGGATAATCGCGGAACAGCGGCGCCTGCACATCGACGCCGGGAAAACGGTAACGCTGCACCATGAAGCGCGCGACTTCCTCATCGCTCAGGCGGGTACGGATCGGCGCACTGGCCAGGCGGCGATCATTCTCGAAATATTTGCGAAACCGTTCCCGATCCTTTTGTTCGATGACGACGACCTCGGAGAGGGCATCTATCGTTTTTTCCAGATTGACGACTTGCGAAGGCGTGATTTCCAGGGTGTAGGCGATGAAATTCCGTGCCAGCACCGCGCCGTTACGGTCGATGACGTTTCCGCGCTGAGGCACGATCGGCAGCACGGAAATGCGATTGTCATTTGCCAGCCTCTGGTATTCCTTGTAATTCTTTATTTGAAGGGAATAAATCCGCACAATCAACAGAATACAGCCGACGAGCACGAACAGAGCCGCCACAATCAGACGGATGTAGAAACGCCCTGCATTTTCGTCAGTCTCGTTGAAGGTTTTCATCCTGATTCCGACGTTCAGATTGGCCGATTTTCATCCCGGTCGACCGGCTGAAATTGCGGCAGCAGCAACAAATAGGTCAGCGGCAGCCATAGCGCCGCGCCGACAAGACTGGACAGGAAATGATCCCATTGGGGGAATTCCTCCCCGGCAAACGCCCGTACACCCACTCTGAGACCCTGCGCCACCAAAAGCATGGGCAGCACATGCAGCGCCTGCAACAGCGACGGAAACCACATGATCCGCCGCGCCAGAGCATTGGCAGCGAAAGCCAGCACCACGTAGGCCAGGGCGTGTTCGCCCATCGCCGCGCTCTTGCCGATATCGACCAGTATACCGAGGGTAAAGCCCGTGCCCATACCGATGTGCTGAGGTTCACGAATGCACCAGAAAACCAGCACCAGCGCCACCCAGTCGGGGAAGCCGGGGTGCGGACCGAAAGGAACGTAATTGAGCAGGAGCGCGATGAGAAGACTCATGTACACGAACCACGGTCTGGCCGGTCGCAGGAGGCGGTTGGATCGATTGGTCAATTGCATGGCTACTCCCTCCCGCCTTCAGACCGCCGCACAGGCTTTGATGGAACCGGAATCAGAGGCGGATCGCCGGTCTCCGGATTGGGTTGCGGGGGAGGCAATTCCATGCGACCCAATACCAGTACCCTGAAGCTCTTTTCGACTCCCCCCAAGGGGCGGCAAGTGATATGGGCAAAAGCGCCGGCTTCACGATCGACGTTCTCGACGACGGCCACAGGCAGACCGGGCGGGAAGATGCCATCGAGCCCCGAAGTCACCAGGCGATCATTGGGTTGAATGTCCGCATTGACGAGCACGAAACGCAATATGAGCGATCCCGGCCCAATGTCCGACTGGACAGCCTGCTGCCAGCGTTTGGGGACATCGCCCAGCGTTCGCAGCCCCTGCCCCGCTCCAAACATCACCCCGCGCAGACCGTTACGCTCGACCTGCACCGGAACCGCCTGGTTACGATCCGTGATGAGAGTGACTTCGGCCTGAGTCGGATAGACACGTGTCACCTGTCCAAGCAAGCCCTCGGCATCGACGACCGCGAGACCGTGAGTAATGCCCGCCCGTTTGCCCTGATCGAGGATGATCTTGCGGGAGGACGAATCGGGCACGTTGTAGAGCACTTCTGCCGCAAGGCTTTTGACCCGCGTTTTCTTGCGCATGCCGAGAAGTTCGCGCAATTTGGCGTTTTCCTGCTCGAGATCATCGAAACGCAGCAGCCGTTCGGCGCCGTCGAGCTGGTGTTGGCGCAATTTGGCGTTTTCTTCCTGCAAATCCCCCAGGTTGGAGAAATGATCCGTGGCATTGCCCAGAAGTTTGACCGGCTCGGACGCAATCGAGCGCATGGGCAAAAGGACCGTGTGCAGGTATCCGCGCACGGACTCCATGTAGCGGAAACGTAGATCGGCCACCAGCACCACCAGGCAGGCGGTGATGTACACAAGCAAACGGACTTTCGCCGACACCCCGCGCCTGAATACAGGGTGCGTCTGAAAATCAGAGACGGGCATCCAGCGATCTCCGAGCGATAGCGGTTATTTGAGGTTGATGTTGGAAAGTCCAGCCATTGGCATTTTCTCAATCCGACGTGAAGATGGAAGCCAGTTTTTCCATCCTGTCGAGCGCCATGCCGCAGCCGCGCGCCACACAGGTGAGCGGTTCTTCGGCGACGATTACCGGCAGGCCGGTTTCTTCCATCAACAGACGATCGAGGTCGCGCAACAAGGCTCCCCCGCCGGTCAGGACCAGTCCGCGCTCGGCGATGTCCGCCCCCAGTTCGGGCGGTGTTTCTTCGAGAGCGATCTTGACCGAAGAGACGATCTGGTTGATGGGTTCGGTAAGCGCCTCGAGGATTTCGTTGGACGAAATCGTGAAGCTGCGCGGAATGCCTTCGGCCAGATTGCGGCCCTTGACTTCCAGTTCGCGCACTTCCGAACCCGGAAAGGCGGAACCGATTTCTTTCTTGATGTTTTCGGCGGTCGTGTCGCCAATCAGCATGCCGTAATTGCGGCGAATGTAATTGACGATGGACTCATCGAACTTGTCGCCGCCGACCCGGACGCTGCCCCGGTAGACCATGCCGCCCAGCGAGATGACCCCGACTTCGGTCGTGCCGCCGCCGATATCGACCACCATCGAACCGAGCGCGTCCGAGACCGGCAGGCCCGAACCGATTGCCGCAGCCATCGGCTCCTCGATCAGGTAGACCTGTGAAGCGCCCGCCGCCAGCGCAGCGTCGCGGATGGCGCGGCGTTCGACCTGGGTCGAACCGCAAGGCACGCAGATGATGATCCGGGGACTCGGAGAGAGCAGCTTGGAGTCGTGCACCCGCTTGATGAACTGCTTGATCATCTGCTCGGTGACTTCAAAGTCTGCGATTACGCCGTCTTTCATCGGGCGAATGGCCTCGATGTTTTTCGGGGTCTTGCCGAGCATCTGCTTGGCTTCCTGCCCGACCGCCTGAATGACGCGCTTGGAATTGGGTCCGCCTTCGACGCGAATGGCCACGACCGAGGGTTCATCGAGGACGACCCCCTTGCCACGGACATAGATCAGGGTGTTGGCCGTACCGAGATCGATCGCAAGATCACTGGAAAAGTAAGAACGCAGCAAACCGAACATATGAGTTCCAAATCGGTTGTAGGTTTTGTTTTGCGCACGCGCGCGCCCGAGAAAAGCACAAGAGCAGTTATGATACTCTACATCCTTTCATAAATTCAGCAGGTATTTTTCACATGCCTCTCTCCAATGAACAAGTCTGCCATCTGGCTCGCCTTGCCCGCCTGTCAATGCCCGACGACAACACGAATGTTACACGCAGGCAGCTTGATAGCATATTTATACTAATCGCGCAAATGCAGGAAGTCGACACCACGGGCATCGAACCGATGAGTCACCCGCAGGAACTTGCTGCCCGCTTGCGCGAGGATGCCGTCACCGAGACCGACCGCCGCACTGCATTCCAAGCTGTTGCCCCACATGTAGAGGCCGGACTCTACCTCGTTCCCAAGGTCATTGAATAGCCAAATAGGGCACTATTTCCTATTTTTACTTTCATTTATTTTTCCGCAGCCGCACCATGACTCCCGACCCCCTTTTCGACGTACCTGTTTCCGTCCTGCGCCGCGCACTGGATGAGAAAAAAGTTTCCTGTGTCGAACTCGCCAGCCTGTTTCTCGACCGCATCGAAGCCCTCGATCCGGGATTGAATGCCTTCATTACCGTCGACCGCGAACGCTCGCTTGCCGAAGCGCGGGCCGCAGACGCGCGCCTCGCCCGCAACGAGGCCGGGCCGCTCACCGGCATCCCGCTCGCCCACAAGGACGTGCTTTGCACCGAGGGCATGCTGACCACCTGCGCCTCCAAAATGCTGTCCAACTTCGTCAGCCCCTACGATGCCCATGTCGTCACCCTGCTGAAACAGGCAGGCGCGGTCTGCCTGGGCAAGACCAACATGGACGAATTCGGGATGGGTTCGTCGAGCGAGACCTCGTATTTCGGCCCGGTGACCAATCCGTGGAAACCCGGTCATGTGTCCGGCGGCTCTTCGGGCGGTTCGGCGGCAGCGGTCGCGGCCCGACTCGCGCCCATTGCCACGGGTACCGATACCGGCGGTTCCGTGCGCCAGCCTGCGGCGTTTTGCGGCATTACCGGGGTCAAGCCGACTTACGGGCTCATCAGCCGTTACGGCATGATTGCCCTGGCCTCCTCGCTCGATCAGGGGGGCGTCCTCGGCGCATCCGCCGAGGATTGCGCGCTGTTGCTCTCGGCCATGACCGGGTTCGATCCACGCGATTCGACCAGCCTCGATCGTCCGGTGGAAGATTACGCTGCCGGAATCAACGCGCCCGCACCTGACGCCACCCGCCCGCTTGCAGGTTTTACCATCGGCATGCCGCGCGAATTTTTCTCCGAAGGAATGAGCGATGGCATCCGCGCCGCGCTCGAGGATGCGCTGGCGCAGTACCGCGCCCTGGGCGCGACGACTCGCGCAGTCGACCTGCCCAATACGCGGTTTGCGATTCCGGCCTTTTACGTCATCTCGATGGCCGAAGCGTCGAGCAACCTTTCCCGGTTCGACGGCGTGCGCTACGGCCATCGCGCCGCCGAATACGCCGATCTCGTCGACATGTATTGCAAGAGCCGCAGCGAGGGGTTCGGCGCGGAGGTGCAACGGCGCATCCTGACCGGGACGTTCGTACTGTCGCACGGCTATTACGATGCCTATTATCTTCAGGCGCAAAAGCTTCGCCGGTTGATTGCGGAAGATTTCAAGCGCGCCTTTGCCGAATGCGACCTGCTCGTCGGCCCGACTGCGCCGGTAACGGCCTGGGCGCAGGGCGCGATGAGCGACGATCCGGTGCAGATGTACCTGGCGGACATTTACACCACGCCCGTCAATCTCGCCGGACTGCCGGGACTCTCCCACCCCTGCGGGTTCGATGCCGCCGGATTGCCGGTCGGGATGCAACTGATCGGCAACTATTTTTCCGAAATGCGCCTGCTGACCGCCGTCCATCGCTTCCAGCAGGCCACCGACTGGCATCTGCGCCGCCCCCCGATCAGTGGGGCCGCCGCCTGAAACACACGCATCCTCGATACAACGGACAACGAAATGAGCAGATCGGATTGGGAAGTCGTCATCGGGCTGGAAATCCACGCCCAACTCAACACCGCTTCCAAAATTTTCTCCGGGGCCAGCACCGCGTTCGGCGCGCAGCCCAACGTGCAGGCTTGCGCCGAGGATATTGCCCTGCCGGGCGTATTGCCGGTTCTGAACCGGGGCGCGGTCGAGCGCGCCATTCGCTTCGGCCTGGCCCTCGGTTCGCGCATCGCGCCGAAAAGCGTGTTCGAGCGCAAGAATTATTTTTATCCCGATTTACCCGGCGGCTACCAGGTCAGCCAGTTTGAACTGCCGGTCGTGCAGGGAGGCGCCATCACGATCCGGGTCGGCGAGTTCGATGCCGCTTACGAAAAATCCATCCGTCTCACGCGCGCCCATCTCGAAGAAGACGCGGGCAAATCGCTGCACGAAGACTTCCACGGCATGAGCGGCATCGACCTCAACCGCGCGGGCACGCCGCTGCTGGAGATCGTCTCCGAACCCGACATGCGCTCTTCCGCCGAGGCGGTGGCCTACGCGCGCGCCATGCATGCGCTGGTGCGCTGGATCGACATCTGCGACGGCAACATGCAGGAAGGCTCCTTCCGGTGCGACGCCAACGTCTCGGTGCGCAAAAAAGGCGCGGAGGCGCTCGGAACCCGGCGCGAAATCAAAAACCTCAACTCCTTCCGTTTTCTGCAACAGGCCATCGACTTCGAGGTCGGCTGGCAGATCGACACGCTGGAAGACGGGGGACGGTTCGTACAGGCTACCGTGCTTTTCGATCCCGCCACCGGACAGACGCGGATGATGCGATCCAAGGAAAACGCCCACGATTACCGTTATTTTCCCGACCCCAACCTGCTGCCGCTGATGATCGAACCGGAATGGATCGAGCGGATCAGGGCGGCGATGCCCGAATTGCCGATGGCGATGAAGGCGCG
>JGI24702J35022_10000772_pt1 | contig 19865 bp, 15 predicted proteins | sample TergutTh196P4_FD_35022 | JGI IMG/M metagenome (IMG submission 35022)
AAAATGAAGGTATGCCCGAAGGCGTTGAATACGAGGACTACTTCGATCTTGACAAGGTTGGACGCGTTATCCCCGACAACTCCCCGCAGTATCCCGAACGTGTCGTGGAAGAAACCGATAAATATATCACCGTTACCACAAAGTGGGGCGGTACACAACGCGAATTCAAAAACAGCGATTCCACTCCGGACTTCCTTGATTTTACGATCACCGATCCCGATAAATGGCGGGAAGCAAAAAAGCGCATAACAGCTGCGCCCGATCGTATCCCCTGGGATTACCTAAAGAAGAATTATCCCCTGTGGAAGAAGGAAGGCCGGTGGTTACTGGGCGATGTGTTTTTCGGCTTTGATAATATCCACTCTTATGTAGTCGGTACTGAACGTTTCCTTATTGCGCTGATAGAAGAACCTGAATGGGTTTGTGAAATGTGCAACTATTGCCTTGACGTGAACCTGGAACTTTTAGACATGGCATGGGACGCAGGTTATACATTCGACATGCTGAATCTGCGGGACGACATGGGTTACAAGAACTCGCAATTTTTCTCTCTCGATACCTACCGGGAACTTTTTAAGCCGCTGCATAAAAAAGCTGCGGACTGGGCCCGCAGAAAGGGCATTAAAACGCGGCTGCATTCCTGCGGCAACATTTGGCCCTTCATTCCCGATGTTATTGACGCAGGCATAGACGCGCTGCATCCTATGGAAGTTAAGGCCGGCATGGATCCTCTGACTATGAAGCAGAAGTACGGAGACGCCCTGGTTCTTCACGGCGGCATGAACGCAATGTTATGGAACAACCTTGACCTTATTCTCGCTGAAATGGAGCGGCTGCTCCCCGTTATGAAACAGAACGGCGGATACATTTTCGCGGCGGATCATTCGATCCCCAACGATGTGAGTTTTGAAAACATTAAGGCAATTATTGACCTGGCGAAAAAGCTCGGAAGCTATTAACACTTATTCGGAGATTTTATATGACATCAAGAGAGAGGATTATAGAAACCTTAAACCATGGTCAGCCCGATCGGGTAGCGATAGATCTGGGCGCAACAAACGCAACGGGGATTAGCGCTGTTGTATATAATAAGCTTAAAAATCTTCTTGGAATAAGCGGCGGTCAGATCAGGGTCTTTGATATTATCACTCAGCTCGCCGAAGTTGAACCTGAGGTTTTGGATCGCCTGGGTGGAGACGTGGTGATGCTCAGGAGGCTCGCTCCCAGCCTGGGGATTCGGTTTAAAAATTTCAAGCCCGGTAAATTGACTGATGGTTCGGATTGCATGCATGCGGAGAGCTATGATCCGCAGCAGGATGAAAACGGCGATCTTGTTTTATATAAAATTACCGACGGTTCGGACCATGTACATCCGTTCCCCCTGACCAGCGACGCCGCGCAATTTGACAAGGGAAGGATAGTCGCCAAATTACCGAAGGGCTACCATGCCTTCGCGAGGATTTATCATCCGCTCGCGAATTTAGAAACAATAGAAGAATTTGAAAAATTCGGATTCCCCGAAGTTGACGACGAAGAAGTTGATTTCCTTAAAAACGAAGCGGAAAAGATTTACACAAACACCAACAGGGCCGTATGCGGCATATTTGGCGGGAATGTTTTTGAAATGGGGCAGCTCTACTGGGGATACCAGAAATTTCTTGAATTTTTGCTTCTGGAACCGGAAATGATGCAGCGCTATTTTGAAAAAAGAACCGCGGTTCTGCTTAGGGATCTTGAAAAATATCTAAGCGCTGTTGGCAAATATATAAACATCATTAATTTCTGGGATGACCTTGGAACGCAGAGCAGCCTTGTCATATCGCCTGAATTATACAGAAACGCGGTTAAGCCGTTCCACGCGAAAATGTTTGATTTTATAAAAAAGAATTATCCTGACATAAAGATCTTCCTTCATTCCTGCGGCGCTATTTATGATTTAATTCCGGATTTTATTGAAATAGGCGTGGATATTCTTAACCCTGTGCAGATTACGGCAAATGGCATGGATCCTGCAAGACTGAAAAGGGAATTCGGCAGCCGTATTGTTTTCTGGGGCGGAGGCGTGGATACGCAGAGAGTGCTGAACAGCGGAACTGTGGCGGACGTAAAAAAAATGTCAAAAGAAATGCTGGATATCTTCGCGCCCGGCGGGGGGTACGTATTCAGCCAGGTTCACAATATCGATGCAGGCGTCCCGGCGGAAAATGTGCTGGCCGCGTTTGAAACTGCGTTAATGTATGGTACGGGAAATTTGACCCTGTAAACGGAATAAGCAGAGTCTACAAGACTGAAAGGCTCCTAAGCGCCTTTGCCGGAAGATCCCGCATCAGGCGATATTTGTTCCAGATTATCCCAGGCTTTTTTCAGGTGGGATTCCATTGCGGCGGCAGCCCCCTTGCTGTCGCCGTCTCTTATCGCCTCAAAAATTACCATGTGATCCTCAATGGTTTTTGCCGGCTGACCGGGTATATCAAGGGTTGCCTTGCGGGATTCGGCCATTAGCTCGCCCACCAGTTCGCTGATAACGGCAAAAGCCCTGTTCTGGGAAGCTCTGGCAATTTCCAGATGAAATTGGTTATCACTTTTTATCCCGTTTCCGCCTGCTTCAACCTCGGATTGCATATTCAGGATTGTGCTGTAAATCTGGGAAATCTGCTGCCTTGTGGCGTTTTTTGCGGCCAGTTCGGCCATGTGTACTTCCAGATGAAGGCGCACATCGATAATGTCCGCAGCGAATTTTATGTCCTGGGCAACCATTGCCGAAAGGGGCGAAAGTACATTTCCGATGGAAACCGAATTGACATAATTTCCTCCCCCGGTTATTGAATAGATAAAACCCATGCTTTCCAGGGCACGCAATGCCTCACGAAGGCTGGTTCGGCTTACCTGCATCTCCTCCGCAAGAACTCGTTCAGGGGGCAGTTTTTGCCCGACCTTTAGGGCTCCATTCCGGATGCGTTCTATAATAATATCAACAACTTCCTCATAGATCCGCTTATGCTGTAACTTTTCAAACATTCTTCACCTGCCTAAAATTGGCTTTTAAATAATACCAATTTATTTATTGTAATACCAGTTTTAATCTGATATACTGTTTATGTCAAGTTTATCAGGAGGAAAAGTGAAACAAAACGGTAATTACAGTAAGGAAAAGCTGTTGGATATTTACCTGGTAATGAAACAGATCCGCCTTTTTGAAGAAACGGCGTTCCGATTCTTCCAGGAAAATAAACTGCGCGGCTCGGTACACCTTTGTATCGGGCAGGAGGCAATAAGCAGTGCAATAATGGGACTGCTTGACAGGGAAGACTACATCACCTCTACCCATAGGGGACATGGCCATGGCATAGCAAAAAGCCGTGACCTAAAAAGCGCCTTTTCAGAACTCATGGGTAAGGAAACCGGCTTCTGCCATGGCAGGGGCGGCTCCATGCACATTTGCGACCTTGCCAAAGGGAATCTGGGCGCAAACGCCATAGTTGGAGGCGGCCTTCCCATAGCAGTGGGAGGCGCGCTGGCGCATAAACTGCGCGGCCAAAAACATGTAGCGGTTTCGTTTTTTGGCGATGGGGCCAGCAATCAGGGGACTTTCCATGAATCCCTTAATCTGGCGTCGGTCTGGAAACTGCCGGTGATCTTTGTATGTGAAAACAATGGCTTCGGCATTTCGGTTCCTGTCCGTCAGTCCACTTCAGTAAAAAACATCGGAGATCGGGGTGTGGCTTACGATATACCAGGCTATGTTGTAGACGGTAATGATGTCATTGAGCTACTCAACGTTTTCTCCGAATGCAAAACCCGCGCCCTTGCAGGGGAAGGTCCGTCCCTTATAGAGGCAAAGACCTACCGCTGGAAAGGGCATTGGACAGGCGATCCGGAAGTATATCGTACAAGGGAAGAGGTAGAGATGTGGATGCAAAAATGCCCCATTAAAAGGTTCAGAGCCTATTTACTGGACAATAAAATCGCCGCTGAAAATGAACTCGACGAAATTGACGCAAAAGCCCAGGCTGAAGTTGACGAGGCTGCATCCTTTGCCCTTTCAGCGCCGGAACCTGATCCGTCTCATGTCATGGACGGTATGTATGTTGAAGGAGCATATCCCCTATGAGCGTTAAAACATATGCAATTGCCATACGCGACGTATTGGCCGAAGAGATGCGTCGTGACCAGAATATCTTTATTATGGGCGAGGACATAGCCGAACAGGGAGGCATTTTCGGATGTACAAGGGAGTTGCTTATTGAATTCGGCAACGAGAGGGTAAGGAATACTCCCATTTCCGAAAATACCTTTGTCGGAGTAGGTGTCGGAGCGGCCAGTGTCGGCATGAGACCTGTGGTTGAGCTTATGTACATGGACTTCCTGTATCTGGCAATGGATCAGGTGATGAACCAGGCAGCCAAGATGCGTTATATGTTTGGCGGAAAGGTCAAAGTGCCCCTGGTGATCCGCGGTCAGCAGGGAATAGGCAGGGGAAATGGCGCCCAACACTCGCAGTCTCTGGAGTCGATTATGATGAATATTCCCGGCATCAAGGTGATCTGTCCCTCTACTCCGGCAGACGCTGCGGGGCTTTTGCGCACAGCCATACGCGATGACAACCCGGTGTTGGTTTTTGAACACAAGGCCCTTTATTCAGGCAAGGGCGAAGTTCCCGACGATAAGGAATTCGCCATACCCTTTGGCAAGGCGGACATAGTCCGGGAAGGAAAGGACGTTACAATCGTGGCGAATCTCCTGTACCGGAGTAAATCCATTGAGGCGGCGGAGATCCTGGAAAAAGAAGGCATATCCGCGGAGGTCATCGATCCCCGGACCCTGGTTCCCCTGGACATAAATACGATTATTGAATCGGTCAAAAAAACCGGAAGGCTCATCACGGTTCACGAGTCCCACAGGAATATGGGCTGGGGTACAGAAATAGTGGCTCTGGTTGCCGAAAAAGCCTTCGGTTACCTTGATGCGCCGCCGGAACGGATCGGTTCCAAGATGTGCTCGCTTCCTTTCAACCTGGGCCTTGAAAACGCGGTGGTACCTCAAGTAAGCGATATTGTCGCCGCGGCCAGAAAAATTCTTAATAAAGGTTAATGGGTTACAGTATGGCTGAGCGAATCATAATGCCCAAACAGGGCCTTCAGATGACAGAAGGGACGATCATAGAATGGCATGTAATTGAAGGCGGAGAAGTGCTTGAAGGCAAGCCGCTCTTTACCATGGAAACCGACAAACTGGTTATTACCATAGACGCTATCACTTCGGGAACCTTGCTTAAAATTGTCGCCGGCCCAGGCGCCACAGTACCCATAACCGGCTTAATTGCCGTAGTCGGAAAACCGGGCGAGGATATTTCCGCATTGCTGGCCGGCGCGGATCTATCCAGCAGAGCGCCGGTATCCGCTGTATCTGCCCCGGCTGCCTCGCCTTCTGCACCAACTGATCCGGACTCCGGAATGGAAGCCGGGTCTGTGTCAGGCGGCAGGGTTTTTATTTCGCCCAGAGCAAAAACCAAAGCGAAAGAGCTTGGCATCCAGTGGCATGGGATAAAGGGCAGCGGCATAGACGGCATGATTATTGAGAGGGATATACTTGCCGCATCATCCGGCGCGGTTAAAATCACTCCGCTGGCAAGAAAGACCGCAGCCATTACAGGAGTAGATCCTGCTGATGTAACCGGCACTGGTTCTCACGGCAAGATCACCAGTGCGGATATACAGGCTGCCGGAACCCTCCGCCGGGGCCAAGACGGGCTGGGCGTTCCCTGCGGTTCAAGGATCCGTGCCGCCCGGGGAGATAGTGTAATAGTACCCATGCGCGGTATGAGGAAGATCATCGCCGAACGGATGAAGCGAAGCCAGAATGAAAACGCGCAAGCCTGTCACCGGGTCGCGGTACGCATGGATGAGGCTTTCCGGCTTCGGGAAATTCTGGAAAAGGCTGTGGGTTATAACGACTTAATTGCCATGGCTACGGTGCATGCGCTGAGGGATTTCCCAGTGTTAAACGCCGAGCTAACAACGGAAGGCATTTGGCAGAAGAATTTTGTAAATCTCGGCATTGCCGTCGCTATTGATGACGGGCTTATTGTCCCTGTAATAAAAGATGCGGATATGCTATCTCTGCGTGAACTCTCCGCCCTGATAAGGGAACTTGCCGGTAAAGCCAGAAGCGGTACGTTAAAACCGGACGAATGTTCAGGCGGGACCTTTACCTTGTCTAACCTTGGCATGTTCGGCCTTGAGGAATTTACGGCAATTATCAATCCGCCGGAAGCAGGGATTCTTGCTGTTGGTAAAATTGAGGATACGCCTGTAGCCGTAACCACAAAAGATGGAAATAAAGCCGTGGAGATTCATCCGGTTATGAAACTCACCCTCTCCTACGATCATCGTATTGTAGACGGGGCGCCGGCAGCTCAGTTTCTTTCCAGAATTAAGGAATATCTGGAAAATCCCTATAAGATGCTTTAGGAGTGCGACAAATGGCTAAATTCAAAGTTGTTCTTACGGATAATATTTTCACCGATTTGAATATGGAAAGAAATATGCTTTCTGATGTTGATGCGGAATTTATCGAGGTAAAAGATCCCGCAATGCTGAAGGAAGAATGTAAAGACGCAGATGCGGTTGTGAACACGTATTTGGAGATGAACGAAGAAATTATCAGCAGCATGGAAAAATGCAGGCTGATTATCAGGAACGGTATTGGTGTCAATACCATTGACGTAGATGCCTGTAATGCAAAAGGCATAATGGTTGCAAATATTCCGGCCTATTGCATTGATGAAGTCGCCACTCATACATTTGCCCTGCTTCTGAATTTGGCAAGGAAAATAACTTTGCTGAATAACTCTGTTAAAAAGGGGATATGGGACGTAAATAACGCCATACCCTTATATTCATTGCAGGAAAATATTTTGGGCCTTGTAGGGTTTGGAAGGATTCCCCATCTTGTCAATGATAGGGCGAAACCTTTCGGTTTTAAGGTTATAACCTATGATCCCTACGTTACAAAAGAGATGGCACAGGAGGCGGGCGTCCGGAAAGTAGAACTGGACGAACTGCTTATGGAAAGCGATTATATATCCATTCATTGTCCGCTTACTCCGCAGACCAAAGGCATGTTTAACAGGGAAACATTCAAGAAAATGAAAAATACAGCTGTTATCATCAATGCAGCCAGAGGGCCCATAATCAATGAACCGGATCTTGTAGATGCACTTAACAAGGGGCAGCTTGCGGGAGCAGGCCTGGACGTTCTGGAGAAGGATGAAGTGGATATTGACAATCCATTGCTCAGGATGGACAACGTAATTATTACTCCGCATGCTGCCTGGTACAGTGAAGAATCAATGATCAGAAGAAGGGTCCAGACTATAGAAAGCGTGATCAGTGTACTGCAGGGCGGAGAACCCGAGTCTCTCATCAACAGAAAACAGCTGGGAAGATAAAATTTTCCAGTCACCGGTTAAGGCAGGCAGATAGCGGATTGGGTAGAGGGATTTTAATTAAAGTCTTTTCAAATTACAAAAATTTGCTATAATGCGGCATGGCTTAAAGCGGCGGTTCAATGTTTTTATAAGTGGGGGTAACCATGAAAGCCTTGGCGGCGGCATTATTTTTATCTCTGGCAGTGACAACGGGTGTTTTTGCCTTTGGAATTGGGGCGCAGGCAAATTTCAGTGCCGGGGATATCTTTGCCCCGGGCGCGGCGCTCCTAATAAGTCCTTCAAATATTACCCACATTGCAATTAACTGGTACCTTAACCGGAATGACGTGAATATAATCGGCCTTACTCTGGATCTGGTCCCGCTTAACCTGCCCCTTAAAAAATTCAGTTCAGGATCTTTTAATCTTACCCTGGGTGTCGGTCTTTTTGCCAATGTCGTGTTTACCAGCCAAAAAGGCTTTAACGGAGGCTTGCGCATCCCTGTTGGATTTAACATTACACTTGGGCAGAACAGGGCTTTTGAAATTTTCACGCATGTAGCTCCGTCATTCGGAGTACATTTCCTGCCAAGTTTGGGATTTTCCCGTCCTTTCTTCCCCATTGCCCTTGGCGCCAGGCTCTGGTTCCGTTAAGAGCCTTTTGGGTTTCCCTCTTTCTTCCCAAGTCCCAGATAGTAGGTTTCAAAGGATTCGGCTCTGCAGGCCTGGGGCTTAAAACTTTGTCCCTTTTTAAAAAGGCCGCGGATGCTTTTCAATAAATTCCCCGTATCTCCCCCCTGGAAAACCTTCACCACAAAGTTTCCTCCCGGGGCCAGAGCCGCCGCTGCGTAATCCAGGGCGGTTTCCGCAAGTTCAAGAGAACGGATAGTGTCAACGGAACGGTTCCCTGTGGTGGCAGGGGCGGCATCGCTGACCAGGAGGTTATAGGGGCCGTGTGACAGAATTGTTTCCCGTATTCCGGAAAGGGTAAAATCTCCCTGAATAAAAAGGAAATCTTCTCTTTCAAAAAGGCCCTGATCGTATTGACGGGAAAGGGGGGCAAGGTCGACTGAAACCAGAGAAACCTGCGGGCCTCTGATGGTTTTTGAAGGCCCCCCGTCGCCCTTGCTTAATAGTTTCGCAGCTCCCGACCTGGCCGTTATTTTTCTAAGCATGTAAAGGCTCCAGCTTCCCGGAGCGGCGCCCAGATCCAGAATTTTCAAAGGGCTGCCCCTGATCAATCTGAATTTTTCGTCCATTTCCCCGAGTTTATATACCGATCGTGCGGGATAGCCCTCTTTTTGAGCTTTAAGGGACCAGTGATCCAATTTACTATAATCTGTCATTGTCTTTCCCCCTGTTTTTCCCCTTCCTGAGAAAGCGGAGATATGTAATACTGTTCCTGACCCATGGAAATACAATATACCCGGCGGCTTCAAAAAATAGAAGCTGTACTTGATAAGTGGCTCCCCGAAAATCCAGGTTCTTCCTGGCTGGAAATGGTTTTCGGTTCCCTGGGTACTTCAATTTCCCCTGAACAGACGGCATCCCTTACAGAGCCCGGCAGGGATCTGCTGGATCGGGGGGGAAAGAGATGGCGTCCCCTGCTTATGGTTCTGGCTGCCGAAAGTATAGCTGGAGAAGCCGGGGTAGAAAGCTCCCTTCCCCTTACCCCTCTTGTAGAATTTCCCCATAACGCAAGCCTCATTCATGATGATATAGAGGATAATTCCGATGAGCGCCGGGGAAAGCCGGCGGTTCACCTGATATACGGCATGGACACGGCAATTAATACCGGAGCTTTCATGTACTTCCTGCCCCTGGCCTGTCTTTCAGGCTGGGAGAGTGACAGAAGAAAGGCAGGCGTTTCCGAAGATATATTGAATTTGATCCGGACAGCCTGGGCTTCTCATATGAGGGCACTACATTTGGGGCAGGCAATGGATATTGCCTGGCACCGGGATTTTTATTCTTTGCCCGGATTGGAAGAATATGACCGCATGTGCCGGCTAAAAACCGGCTGCCTTGCCAGGCTTGCGGCTGTTCTGGGGGTATTCTGTTCAAGCGCATGTCTGCCGCCGGAATCCAGTTCCGGGGCAGTAACAAAAAATCCGGATGCTTTATGCGCCCTTGCGGATATTTTCGGCGAAGCCTCGGAAAAGCTGGGAGTAGGTTTTCAGATTCTGGATGATGTCAAGAATCTTGATTCCGGAGTCCCGGGGAAAAAAAGGGGGGATGATATTGTGGAAGGTAAAAAGAGCCTCCCCGTATTACTATACCTCAACCGGTATCCGGAGAAAAGGGAATTCGCGGCACGATGTTTTTCCGCGGCCAGAGCCGGGGGAACGGATGTTCCGGAAGTGGAAGAATTTATTAACGCTCTGGAATGCGCCGGAGTTTTAAAAGAAGCCCGCGAAATGGGGTTGGGATATATAAAAGAAAGCCGTGAGACTTTTTCCGTCTGTGAGATACCGGGCCATACCCTTAAAAGGGAAGGCCGGGAGCTTTTGGCGGGCCTGATTGATTATTTAGGATGAAGGAATTATCAGCTGCCAGGATGTATCACGAAAAAAAACAGCCATTAACCGGCCACTGGCAAAAATTCAGAAAACCTGGTAATATCTTTTTATATGCCGATATTTAGAGAATGGAACTTCTCTCAGGAACTGAAAAGAGACGGACTATAATGCGGATAAATTTCAGGCTTAAAAATAAAAATCTACTGCGGATGGCGCTTGCCGCATGTCTGGTTTTTTATTTCCCCGGCGCGAGGTTTTTCTCCGCTGTCAGAGAAGAGGCTGCCCCGAAAATACTCCGGGAAAAAACTGAGAATGGCATGGGCGGCGGTGTAGTTCCGGACGGAATTCCGGTAGCGGCAGGAGTGGATCTGGAACTATCGGGTGTTCCCGAACCTGAAGAATATTCAAGGCCGCGTTTGCTGACTTTTAGTTCTTATGCCCTGGAGAAGGGTGATATAATCGGAAACATCGCGACAAGAACGGGTCTGAATGAAGACACCCTGATTTCTGTTAATGACATAAAGAATACCAGACTTATGCAGATAGGCCAGGTTATAAGGATACCCAACCAGGACGGAATTTATTATACCGTAAAAAGCGGAGATACCCTGGAAAGTGTTGCTGAAAAATACAATGTCACCGGTTCCGGCATTAAAACAGTTAATGAACTTTTTTCCGATGAAATCAGTCTTAATTCCGTTCTCTTTATTCCTGGAGGGAAACTGGACTGGGTGAACCGGCAGGAAATTAACGGGGATCTTTTTATTTGGCCTTACTCAGGTTATATTACTTCCAATTACGGTTACCGCATGAGTCCCTTTGATAACACAATAAGACAGTTTCATTCAGGCTTGGATATAGGAGCGCCTATGGGAGCTCCAATCAAGGCTGCCATGGCCGGGCGGGTGTCCCAGACAGGATATGATGATTCTTTCGGTAATTATGTAGTAATCTCCCATCATTCCGGATACAGGACCCTTTACGCCCACATGAGCGAAATCCGGGTAAAAGCCGGCGCCTATGTGGAAACAGGCCAGCGTATCGGCGATGTCGGCATCAGCGGCGTCACTACCGGTCCGCATGTGCATTTTACGGTATATAAAAACGGCGTTACCGTAAATCCCAGAAGCCTTATGAAATAGATGATCTTTCCATAAGCCGCTGTGTTTTATTTTATTATTGAATCCACGAGATTTTTGAAGTCCCTGTCAAGATTGGCGTTTGATTCGGTTTCAGTATTTAGAACATCTTTGCTGATATAATGTATACCTTCCCTTTCTTCAATTATATCTACAATGTCTGCACACTCTTCTTCATTGTTACCATCATCGCCCGGGAGCGCTTCCAGTGTTTCAATGTCTTTATCGCCGGTTGATTCATAAAAAGGTTTATAGATCACCGAAATGCCATCACTTATATTTTCATCTTCTTCAAGTGCCGCGTCAGTAGAATTATCATCCAGGCCGGTTTTTTCAGAGGTTTCTTCTTCAGCGGGAGCAAGGTATTCCATTTCTTCTGTAGGGGAACCTTCATCTTCTGATACCTTCCCGGTGGAGAGTACAGGAGAATCGGATATTTCCTCGGGAATTTCTTCTGCCAAACTTTCTTCTCCGGCAGGCTGCAGATAACCTTCGTCGCTGTTGGTTGAAAAATCAAATAGTATGGTCGCAAAAGGAGAGACAATTTCAAAGTCATCATGAAGTTTATAATCTTCTGTTTTATCCTGTTCGATTATTGGGCTGAATTCAATTTGACTGGCCAGGTTATCAATATTTATTCCTGGATCGTCCGGAGGAGTATTTTGTGGTTCTTCAGTATCTTCTTCCTCACCAAGTTCTTCGAGTTCCACGGCATCTTCTTCCATGCCAAAGATCTGCGTAACTTCATCTGCCAGATCGGCGGAAAGATTCATTTCTGCCATGTCAATTACCGGAACTTCAGCGTCAAGCTCCAGGGCCGGTACATCGGCAGTCTCTTCCCGAATTTCAGAATCTTCAATTTCTTCCAGCTCATCCAGAGGTTCGGCTTCTTCTGTTAATTCTTCCGCAGCTTCCACGGCTTCTTCGATTTCTTCCAGCTCATCCAGGGGTTCGGCTTCTTCTGTTAATTCTTCCGCGGCTTCTTCGATTTCTTCCAGCTCATCCAGAGGTTCGGCTTCTTCTGTCAATTCTTCCGCGGCTTCTACGGCTTCTTCGATTTCTTCCAGCTCATCCAGAGGTTCGGCTTCTTCTGTTAATTCTTCCGCGGCTTCCACGGCCTCTTCAATTTCTTCCAGCTCATCCAGAGGTTCGGCTTCTTCGACAGCTCCGTCCTGTGTTGTGGATGGCATGACAGAAGAGGGCTGATTGGAAATTTGAATGGGTGCGACGTTCCCGGGTAAAGCTGCAAGAATGCGGTTTAGAATAACCTGGAGTTTCTCTTCATCTATGGAGCTGTCCTTTCGGCCTCCTATAACTGTGAGGAGTTCGTCCCAGGATTTGTCTACCAGAGTATCGATGTCGCCCTTTTTGCCGCCCGAGGCGGTTTTGATTCCCCGCTTCAGTTGTTTACTGATTTCTTCCCTGCGTTGTTCCAGTTCTCTGCTCCAGCGGCTCCAATCTACATCGCTTTTCCGTTCGTAGTACTGTTCGATAAGAGAAATTTGGAGCTGTTTAAGGCGATTCTGAACAATGGTAACCGAATCCTGGCGGATATTGAATATAAGAAAAATAGTCAAATAAACCGTTATAAAAAAGGAAGCCAGAAGGATGATCTTCATTGTCTGGGGAAACGAGAATACTTCTTCATTTATTAGCCGTCCAACATAGAACCCCTGGGTGGTTTTTACCGATATAAGAGCCAGGGACATATTTGAATCCGGAGAAGTCAACCTTGTTAACTTTGTTCCCCCTTCATTCCAGATTGTAGAAACCTCGGATGAAACCGCCTTCTCGGTTAAGGTAGACATTCCCGATAAAAATCCCGGCGGATTGGAAATAATGGAAATATCCTGACCGGCTTTTATTCGCCCCTCATTTATTAGCCAATCCGATACAGCCCTTACCGAAAGGGAGAAAAGGGCAGTCCCGCGGTAAACTTCAAACGAATCGTTAAAAGGAATGGAGAAGAGGATACGATCCATTTTTTCGTCAAGAATATATTTTGGAGCTCCGCCGTCATTTACGGCAATTTTCTCATAGGGGTATTCTGTTTCACTGTAGTTGCGATAGGAAACCGAAGACCGGTCCTGCAGCAGAACATCATTTCCGTAGGTTGAATAATGTATCCTTGCTCCTCCTGAATCAATAAAGCGGATACCTTGCAGTCCGTCTATGGATTCCATAAGAAGGCCGTAAATCCGGGAGCGTTCATAGATGTCTTCGGCGTTTTGATCCGGCAGGAAACTGTGCCGTACGGCTGAATCTTTAAGGGTCCCGGAAAAGCGGGTTTGCAGCTGTATAAGGAAATTATCTATAGCTTCGGCATTCCGGGAAATATCGCGGGTCAGGGAATTGGTGATTGAGGGGTTATAAAAACGCGTTTCAATAAGATCAAACAGTCCAGTATATGTTAGGGCTGTAAAAGCTCCAAACAGCAGAACCGAAATGAGTAAACTTAATGCAGCTTTCTGTGAAGTTGTCAACTTTCTGTTCCCAGAATATAAATTAAGACATAGTACTGCCTTTCTATAATAATAATATCGGCAATGCCGGTGTATATATAAAATATATATTATATTCTTATTCTGTGCTATAAAATATTATGGAAGAAGCGAAGATAAAGGCTTTTCTGATAGGTATTAAGGATGAAAAAGTGTCCCGGGAAGAGGCGGTTTCCCTTTCAAAGGAACTTGCAAGTTTGGTTAATACCCTGGGACTTGAAATTGTGTCTCAGGAAACAATAAATGTCAGGGAAAACCATATACGGTATGGCATGGGAACCGGAAAAGCCGGGGAATTGGCACAAAAAGCCGGTTCTCTGAAAGCAGATTGCATTGTTTTTGACAGGAATATCAGCCCTTCACAGCAAAGAAACTGGGAAAAGCTGTCGAATATTGCAGTTGTTGACCGTCAGGAGCTCATAATTCAGATTTTCGCAAGCCGGGCGCGCACCCGGGAAGCTGAGCTCCAGGCAAGAATGGCGGAATTGATCTATTCCCTGCCCCGGCTGCAGCATAAGTATATAGACCTTTCCCGGCAAAGGGGCGGCCGCTATGGAACCCGCGGTTCGGGCGAAACCCGTCTGGAAACGGACAGGCGTCAGGTAGAACAGAGGATTCACCGCCTAAAAGAGGAGCTGGAAGATATCAAGCGCCAGCGCCAGGTTCAGCGGAAAATGCGGGAACGTCAGGGTGTGCCTGTTTGCGCACTGGTAGGGTATACAAATTCGGGGAAATCCTCGATTTTTAATGCCCTGACCGGTGCAGGAGTCCTAGCTGAGGATAAACTCTTTGCCACCCTGGATTCTACTTCCAGGAGACTGGAACTGCCTCTGGGCACACAGATTCTGCTTGTAGATACAGTTGGGTTCATCCGCCGTCTTCCCCATAGCCTTGTCAATGCATTTCGTTCAACGCTGGAGGAGGCAAGCCATGCGGACATTCTCCTGAATGTACTTGACGTCTCGGACGAGGATACGGAGCTGCAATGTGAAACCACTTTGTCGGTACTAAGGGATCTGGACGCCGGGAATATCCCCATGATTACTGTCCTTAACAAAATTGACCTTTTGACGCCGGCAGACTCGCTTTTTAGGCTATACCCCGGGAGTGTCGCCGTTTCGGCGCTTCTGGGACATGGTCTTACAGAACTCTGCCAAAAGATCGAAAATACCCTTTCCAGGGGTAATGCGTGTTTCCGGTTTCCTGCAGAAAGGACGGATCTCGCTGCCCTGGTTCACCGTTCGGGTTTTGTTATTTCAGAAAAATACGGTGAAAATTACATTGAGATAAATGCCAGAGTGGATGAACGCACTGCAGGCAGATTAAGAGAATATCAACTTGAAGGAAAACAGATCCATGAGTAAACCATCCAAGACATTACTGCTTTATATCATCCTGTTTGGCACAATGTTCCTTTTCGGTTTTATTGAGAACGTCAAAGGGGTTACCTTTCCCCTTATTAAAATGGAATTTGATACTTCCTATGAACAGCAGGGGATTATGGTTTCCCTCCTGTCCTTTAGTTATGTGCTATTTTGCTTTGTGGGCGGAATACTCATTGGAAGTGTAGGGGTTAAAAAATCATTCGCGACAGGTTTTTCGATCATAATTCTGGGACTTGCTTTGGCTTTTTTCATGCCCGGATTCTGGGCAGTGGCCGGCGCCCTTTTTGTGGTTTTTGCGGGGTTCGGTCTCTTTGAAGTGAATTGTAATGCCCTTGCTACACAGTTATTTACTTCCCGGGCAGCGCTGCTTATGAGCCTTATGCATTTTTTCTACGGAGTGGGTTCAAGCCTGAGCCCCCGGGTCGCAGGCGTTCTTTCGGCAGCTATTGGCTGGAGGAATATATATCTGCTTTCTGTACCTCTTGTGCTTGTTTTTTTTGTACCTTCTCTTCTGGCACGTTTCCCCCAATCCCAGGCGGAAGATGAGTCCCTTAAACCCGGAATAAAAAAAGCCAGTTTTTTTACCGCTCTAAAAACCCCAATGGTATGGTTCTTCGCCGTTGCGTTGGGCTTTATGGTAGTTGTGGAATTATGCTCCTCCAACTGGGCCGGACTTTACTTTCAGGATGTATACAACCTTGACCCCAAAACCAGGGGCGCGGCTTTTGTTTCCAATTTTTATATCTTTTTTACCATCTCCCGTCTTTTAAGCGGGTTTGCGATTGAAAAAATTGGTTATATACGCAGTCTTTTTATCGCATCCCTGGCTTCAATATTTGTTTTTATCCTTGGCTTTATTCTTGGGGCGAACGGAATTTTTGTCCTTCCGGTACTTGGTTTTTTCACCGCCATTTTCTGGCCGACCCTTCTTGCGGCGGCCATGGGTTATTTCAGGAAAGACGCTCCTGTGATGACCAGCGCCATAATCGTCATCGCCGGAGCTTTGAACAGCGGTGTACAGTTCCTTATTGGCCTTACCAACCGCCTTGCAGGGCCTGCCTGGGGTTACAGGAGCGGCCTTATCTACGCGGTCCTTATTGTTACTTCGCTGATTATTTTAATGAGGCTTATGCGCAATCCCTATAAACCGGAGGACGGACATTCCGGATGAAGAAACTCTTCTCAGGCGCCGCGGTTCCAGCGATAATTTGCCTCTTGTTTTTTGGATGCGGGAGGCTTGATAAGACACCACGTATTGTTCCTGGGGAAGGTATTTCCCTTTCCAAAATCACCGCGCTGGCTTTCAACTCCGAAGGCAGCGGCTTTGTTTCCGCTGCAGAAGACGGCTTATTAAGAGTATGGGACATCTGTTCCGGTCTGGTTTCTGTTTCGGATTCGGCATCCGGGCTCAAAGAATACGAAGCAGCCATTGAGCAAACCGCGTTTCCGGTAATGAGTCCCGACAGATCAAAAAAGATTTTTCCCTCCGATGACGGCGGCATCTGCCTTTTGGACGCTGCTACCGGAAAAGAACTTGCCAGGTATTATGGAATTGGCCCGGCAGATGGAATATCCGCTGACTTTAATTCCTATGAGTGGATATGTATGGTTCCGGAAGGGTTTTTTAACGCTTCATTCCGGGGGAGTTCTTTTCTTGTTGCGGAAGCAGGGAATCGCCGGTACTCACTTATGCAGCTCTCCGGAGCGCTTTTCAGGCCAGACCTTTTCTTTGCCTGTCTATCGGACGGGGGATATCAAAGCTTTGTTTCTGAATTACCCCTGACCCTGGAAAATCTTTTTGAGAAAAGCAAAGATCCACCAATAGTGTCCCTGTCTTTTACTGAAGGGAGCGGGAAGCTTAAAATAAAAATTACCGGGCAAAATGGCGGAGTGGGGTCTATTGCCCTGTATCGCCGCATCGGCGGGCTTGAGATTCCGGCCGGTCTTATTGATCCGGAAACCAGAGCCGGCAGGAAATTTTCTGAAAGGGGCAGAACCTGTTACGAGATTGACCTTGACTTTAATTCCGCTTTTTTTGCCCTTGGTAATTATGCCCGTGGGGACATTGGCGTTTCGGCATTCAATGAATCCGGGACGATTGAGTCAGATATAATTTGGACTGTACTTCCGGAGCCTGATAATCCTCCCGCGGCAGGGGACTTTGGCATAACCGGAAGTTACGATGAAATTGATGCCGCCTTTTCTGCTCCGGCGTTGAGGGCGTTTCTGGCTTCTGATAAAGTGCCGGAGGATTTTGAGGCTCTGAGGAAATTCCTCTCTCTCCAGGCGGAGGGTGCTCTTTACCCTGAAGTGGAGCTCATGAATCTTACAGGAGGTGATTTTTCACTCGGGAACTTTCAAAAGACCATGGATAAACTCTGCGCAGAGGTAAAGGGGAATGATACTGTTTTTCTGTATCTCCGGGGAAAGGGACTTGCGGATTCTCTGGGAGATCTCCTGATTATTGCAGGAAACAAAGGCGAAGAAATTTCCGGTGATAAAATTCTTCAATCAATACCCGGCTTTTTTTCCAGGTCAATTCTACTCCTGGATCTTGAGTCTGATGCACCGCAAATCCAAATTGAAACAGCCCTGCTCCGGTTCCGGCAGAGACTTGGGCCCATGGCCATGCTGGCAGCGTTTGGGGAAACAGAAGATGTATTTATCCATTCCGTCATGGAAGGATTTAAGCCGCCCCTGCCGGGGACCCCGGACGACGGCAGCAAATTTATGGGTATCATGGAATTCTTCAATCGTACCGGGCGTATTCTTGCATCACAGGGAGCCAGGTATCTTACAGGCTTTCCGCCTCCGGAAAATTTCCCGCTGGCAGATCTTTTTATCAATACCGGAGAACTAAAGTTCCAGACAATGGCGTCGGGAATGTTAAAAATAGATCGCATAGATCAAAACCCAATTCCCCTTATTTTTGGCGAAACCATGATCCGGAGGCTGCCGGCGGGGAGTTATATCATAGACATGATCTACCGGAACGGATACAGGGAAACCAGATTTGTGGATCTGCGGATAAAAGACAGCACATGGGTAATTTTTAATTACACCCCGGCGCTTTTAACAGGAAATCATTCCGGAACAATTCCCTCTAACGGAATTAATGTTGCGGAACTTAATCCCGCCAATTACCAGAAGATCAACCGGGAAGCCATGGAAGGCATGGGTATGGCGCCTTTCTATGTTGCCTATCTTGCCGGGGAAAAATTCTACAGGGAAGGAAGTTACGATCTGGCAATTGCCGAATACAACAGGGCAATTTCCCTAAAGGGCGACTATACCGATGCCTATATTTCACGGGGAAACGCCAGGAGAAGAAGCGGCAATCAGGACGGCGCCATTGATGATTATAGCCGCGCCCTGAGACTAAAAAACGGAAACGCCGATGTGCATAATTACCGCGGTTTCGTATATACCCAAAAAGGGGACTATAACCGTGCAGTAGAAGATTATACCCAGGCAATCAGGAACAAGGATGATTACGGAGACGCGTATTATAACCGGGCCTATGTTTACAGTAAACAGGGGAAGTGGGATCTGGCTATTGCCGATTATACCCAGGTTATAAAGCTTGAACCTTTAAATGCGTCTGCGTATAACGGGAGGGGCAATGCCTGGCAAAGCAAAGGAGACAAAAACAGGGCTGAGGATGATTTTGCGGCGGCGGCAAGGCTAAACGGACATTAATCCCTGCTACTGATAAATATTATCAGGATTATTGCCGGTTACTGTTCCGTTGTTTCTGCTAAAGGTGCCGCTGGAGCTTACATATACCCCGCCGCCCTGATTAGCAGTATTGCCGGTAATTGTTCCGCCTGTCATGGTGAAGTTTCCCTGAACATATACCCCGCCGCCATTGCCGGCATTCCCCGAGCGGGCAGCGGCATTACCGGTGATAGTTCCTCCTGACATTACAAAGCTGCTTTGATTTCCAACAAAAACACCGCCGCCGTTACCGATATTTCCTCCCTGAATTGAATTGCCGCGGATTGTACCATTTCTGAGATCCAGCTTTCCGCGGTTTTCCACCACAAAGAGCGGTTGATTATTGTTTCTGCCGCTGCCCAGACCCTCCAGAGCCAGTGCAGGTGCATCAATGACAAGGGTTTGACCATTAAGAGTTATCAGCGCTCCCGGATTGGACAGGCGCAGCCTGCCGCTTCCGGTAATCAAAATTGAAATGGCATTGCGGCCAAATGTCCAGCTATTATAGGAAGTTCCCTGCACGGCGACATCACCATCGATAATAATCTGATGGCCTTTGTATTGCCTGTCATTACTGATTGAGCGAATGATGTTGTTCCAATCGGTAGTGTTCTTAACGACAGGATGTACAGAGAATTCACCGGCTGTCAAATTTAGAATTTCCCATGGCCCTTCCGGCTGGTTCTGTGGAGGCCTTGACGGCTCGGGCTGATTTTGTTGAGGTCTTGAGGGTTCAGGTTGGTTCTGCTGAGGCCTTGAAGGCTCAGGTTGGTTCTGCTGAGGCCGGGAAGGTTCCGGCTGGTTCTGTTGAGGTCTCGACGGTTCAGGTTGGTTCTGCTGAGGCCGGGAAGGTTCAGGTTGGTTCTGCTGAGGCCGGGAAGGTTCCGGCTGGTTCTGTTGAGGTCTCGACGGTTCAGGTTGGTTCTGCTGAGGTCTTGAAGGCTCGGGTTGGTTCTGCTGAGGCCGGGAAGGTTCGCTCTGGTTCTGTGGAGGCTGGGATGGATCGGGTTGCTTCTGTGGAGGCTGGGATGGATCGGGTTGGTTCTGTGGAGGCTGGGATGGATCGGGTTGGTTCTGCGGAGGCCGGGATGGCTCCGGCTGGTTCTGCGGAGGCCGAGAAGGCTCCGGCTGGTTCTGCGGAGGCCGGGATGGCACAGGCTGGTTTTGCGGAGGCCG
>JGI24702J35022_10000773_pt1 | contig 19830 bp, 16 predicted proteins | sample TergutTh196P4_FD_35022 | JGI IMG/M metagenome (IMG submission 35022)
CCATTTGCGACAGCATTACATAATCCGTTTTGCCGGTGCCCATTAGTGGGATTTTTTCCAAAATTTTTATGTTTTTCGGCACGAAAAGTTCGCTTAAGCCCTGCTGTTTGAAAGCTGCCGATATTTCGTTAAACACTGTTGCTTTGCGTGTGGTGAATAAAACTAATTGTTCGCCTTTTTTTTCGTCCGGTATGGCTACTACGGCGTGGGCTTCCTGCGGCCATAATTTGTTTATGGCGGTTTCAACTGCGCTTAGCGATACCATTTCTCCTGCGATTTTGGAAAAGCGTTTTGCGCGTCCTTTTATTGAAACAAAACCGTCTTCGTCTATATCCACAATATCGCCCGTGTCATACCATCCGTCCTGAGGCGGCTGTATTGTGCCGGGATTGTCTTCTTTTAGATAACCCAGCATAATATTTTTTCCTTTGACAAAAAGTTTTTTGCCTTCATCCATGCCCGTTACGGCCTCAAGTTTGGCTTCTATGCCGGGAAGCAGACGTCCGACAGTGCCGCGTTTAAAATACATCGGCGTGTTTATTGACAAAGCCGGCGCGGTTTCCGTAGCACCGTACCCTTCCAAAACGCGCACGCCGAAAGTGTCGGTGAAAATGCGGTAAGTTTCTTCTTTCAGCTTTTCGGCGCCGGCTACGGCCAGACGGACGGAATGAAAATCATAAGGATGCGCAGCTTTCGAATAACCTTTTAAAAAAGTATCCGTACCGAAGATAACAGTCGCGTTTCTGTCGTAAATAAGCTCGGGCACTATGCGGTAATGCAAAGGAGAAGGATACAAAAACACTTTTATGCCGGAAAGCAGCGGCAGCATAAGCCCGCCTGTCAGGCCGAAAGAATGGAATATCGGCATAGCGTTAAACACATTATCCGTTAAGCCCAGATCCAGCACGCTTTGCAATTGGCGGCGGTTAGCCTGAATATTCTCATGGCTTAACGCAACGCCTTTCGGTGTTCCTTCGGAACCGCTGGTAAACAAAACCGCGGCCGGATCTTTTGAGGAAACTTTTCCGCGCGACGATCTATAATATGTCCTCGGAAAATAAGAGGCGGCCAAGGCGATCATTTTATCTTTAAAAGATATTTGTTTTTTAATGTCTTCCAGATAAATTATTTTTATGCCCGCGGTTTCCATAGCCTGCACAACTTTGCCGAGAGCGGCTTTTTCCGTGAACTCTTTTGATGTGTACACGTTTTTTATTTTTGCCGACTTGCAGCAGGAAAGCATATTTTTTACTCCCGTGGAAAAATTAAGCATGCACGGAATGATATTAAACGCGTGCAGGCCGAAAAACGTTCCTGCCGCCGCTATGGAGTTGGGCAGCATAAAACCCGCATACTCTCCTTTTTCATTACATTTTGAAAATTGTTTTCCCAAAGCAAAACAGAGCGTTAAAAATTTTCCGAATTTAAGAGGTTTCATACTGATATCTTCTATGATATTTTTACTTCTGCCTGCCAGATCCTTTGCGTCAAGCAGAGAGTCAAACAAAGTTTCCTCGGTGTTTTGCGAGGAATATTTCATGGCAGACATTATATCGTAAAGTTTTCTTACCGACGCGGTTCTGCGGGCACGCCCTTGCAAAGTTTCAGGCAGGTTCAGTTTCGTTACAGGCAAAATATTAATCGTTATTTTACTCTGCGGGCGCGTTTTAAATTTTGTTCCGAAGCGCGAAAATACGGAATATTGGCTGCCTTCTATGCATACTGGCAATATTTTGGCATTGCTTTTCTCGGCAATCATAGCGGGTCCCGGATAAATTTTCATTAAAGCGCCGGTTGTTGTTATTCTTCCTTCCGGAAAAATCACCACGCGGTTTCCTTTGTTTACCGCTTCAATTATGGATTTGACGCCCATAGGATTGGTTGGATCTATTGGGAAATATTTGGCAAAATACAGAAACGGCTTAATCCACCACGACTGCGCAATAAAAGTGTTTACGGCAAAATAAAATTTACCGGGCATATAAGTCCATATCAATACCGCGTCTAAAAAAGAAGTATGATTGGCAATTATTATCATATTGCCTTTTGCGTTTTCCATATTTTCTAAACCTGTGACTTTTACGCCGTAAATTAAATCCAAAATACGCGTTGCGATCATTCTTACAATATGTTCGGGAAGCAAACCTAATATATACACGGCCACGACAGTATTGGCTATGGCAATAAACGTAAAAATAGCGGGGATGGCAAACCCCATAGCAAATAAACCCGCGCAAACTCCGCTGCCCACAACCATAAATAATGCATTGACAATATTGTTTGTAGCTATAACGCGCGACCGCATTTTTTCGCCGGCTAACATTTGAAGCATAGCGTTCAAAGGCACTACGTATAATCCGCCCAGAAAAGCAAAGAAAAACAAATCTAAAGTTATTCTCTGCCCGCTCCACGCGGAAATAAAAGTTTTATAATTAACTGCAGTTTCCGGCATAATAAAACCTTTTGACGCAAAGGCAAGGTCTGCTATAAATAAAGTCATCAGAATAATGCTTAACGGCACATATTTGCTGCTTACCTTGCCTTTTAATAATGATTGACAGGCAATGGCGCCAAGCGCTATGCCGGAAGAAAATAATGTAAGCAAATAAGTAAATACGGTAGCGTCGCCGTTCAAAACATTGCTTGTGAAAGACGGCATTTGGGAAATAAGTACGGCGCCTATCATCCAAAACCATGAAATGCCCAATATACAAAGAAAAATTTCTCTTCTGCGTTTTATAAATTTTATATTTTTCCAAGTGGCTGCTAAAAAGTTTTTATTTACCGTTATATCGGGCGAGGCCGCTTCTATTTTAGGAATAAATAAACTTGCCAAAAATCCCGCCAGAGAAACGCAGCCCACCCATAAGGATATTGTCTTGAGTACATTGCCGGCGCCGGCCATTATTGCTCCGCCAAGTATAATACCCTGCAAAATAGCGCCGTAAGTGCCGGCTTCAACAAGACCGTTTCCGGCGATAAGTTCGTCTTCTTTTAAAATATTCGGCAAAATACTGTATTTAACGGGTCCGAAAAACGCGGACTGCGTGCCCATTAAAAATAAAACTAAAAGTAAAATATGCGGACTTTGCAGGTAAAAACCGAGTATCGCAAGCGCGACGATAATAAGTTCCGCAAATTTGAGCGCTTTTATCATCAAATCTTTACGGTATTTGTCGGCAATCTCGCCGGCAGTGGAAGAAAACAGAAAAAACGGCAGCATAAAAAGCCCTATTGCCAATGAAACGATAATACTTTTGCTGTCCGCAGATATGGAAGTTACTTTATACATTACAAAAGCTGCCATCGAGGTGCGGAACAAATTATCATTAAACGCGCCAAGATACTGCGTTATGTAAAATGATAAAAAAGTCCTTCTGAATAGTATTTTTATTAAATTTTTCATTTTTGCTCCCTTTGTTAATCTTTTATTTTAAACAATGACGACCCAGTGGTTTCATTGGCAAATCCATGGGGATAAGTTAATAATCGAGTTGTTTTACATGTATTTTATTGTTTTTTAAATATACGATTCTATTATCTAAAGTATAGTTTTTTTCTAGCGTAGGGTTACTATACCAAAAGATATATTCACTTCCTTTTGAGATATTTTTGTCAATTAGTACTGTTTTTTTTGTTGCTAAATCATATGAATATATATTTATGTTGTTTGCATGCTCAATAGATCCTGCACCAAATGGCAATTTTGTAGCTCCGGTTATTTTTCCTTGATAATAATAAATTTTGTTATTATAAACCCCAATTACACCGTGATATGAATTATTACCTTTATCCAAACTAAATAATTCTTGTTTTTTATTGGTATCAATATCAATTAAAGAAAAAGTGGCATCACGCCAAGAGTAATTAATAAAATTATTATTATATATTCCATATGGAGTATCTTTTGAAACGTCAAATATTCTAACATGACTGCTTGCGCTCATAATTTCTCTGTTTTCTTGCACGTCTTCGGGATTCCCTTGTCTGTCTATAAAAATAAAATTTCCTTTCATAAATAATAGTTTACTAGAGCTAGAATATATATGATAATATGCAGGAGTTGCTATATTTTTTGATGTTTTAGTATTCATATCATATTCATATATTTCTATATTCTTATCTCGTTTATAATAATAATATAACCTATTATTATAAATGCCTATATAGTAACAGTGTCCATAAATCGGCAGGTATTCAAGTTCATTTAATACGAAATTATACTTGGCAAACACATCAGAATCTCTATTGTAGAGATCATTATATAACTTTAAATAAATACTATCCCCTGCTATTAAACAATCCCTTGAATCATGAAAGAGAAATTTTAAGTTTCCTGCTATTGTTATTTTTTTTACATCCCCAGTATCTATATTTTCTATATATAATAAGTCGTTGTCATTCGATCTTTCTGTATATATTATATTTCTATCATAAGTTCCTAGTATTTTTAATGATCTTGGATTATGTGGTGAAAAATTATTTTTTGTTTCTCCTATATAATTACCGTCATTAGCATATATACATGAATAATATTCACTACCGCCGCTTGGAAGGCTAACTACTATTTTATCATCAAACACAGTCAAAATTTTAGGGTCTCTAATATTAGATAAATTAATATTTGTTCTAATTTGTTCTTTAGATTGTGATTTTCTAATTGCTTCAGTAACTGATGTGCTAATTTGTTTTTTATTTATAAATAAGTTTACGAACATTATCAACCCTGTCAATATTGCTATTATTAATATTTTTCTCATAATACGCCTCCTAAATTTTCCTACTTTTTCAACCGATTTAACTCTATATTCCGCATCTTTGTCTTTATAGATTCTTCTCTCTTTTTAACAGCTTTTAATTCATTCATAATAATCCTTATTGATTTTTCATTTTATATATATTATAGCAACTCTTATAATTTTTTCTATTCGGTATCTTTTTCAAACAATTTGACAATACTTAATAAAATATTTAAGGAAAGTAATACAACAAACAGCAATATTTCAATATAAATCACACTCTTATTTATAAGTACAAATATTATTATTGGTAACGCAATAGACAACAGAACAGCATAAAATGGTGCAGAACCGCTTACAAATTCATCGCTTAAATTTTCCGATGCGATCATTCTTATTAAAAAAACATATATCAAATATGTAACTAATCCAAAAGATAATACAAATACTAGAAAATATGTTAACATTATTGCCCAAACTAACGGTGAAAATATGTCAAGAAATATTGAAAACACTCTGTCCAACTCAGAGCCATGCACTCTTGCATTGTATATATGTTCTAGCCAGTTGTAAGCAACAGATAATATAGAGATTAAAATAAGCATTACTAATACTACTTTCCACCAATTTAACTCTATGTTCCACCTCCCTTCCTGTATATCATCTTCTTCACTCTTTTTAAGAGTTTTTTTCTTTGCAAATGTTGCCCTTAATGCCGCTAATACATCTTTTTTATTTTCTTCCTTATTTTCTTTGGATGTTGACTCCGTATTTAACATTGTCATGTCTCCTTTTTGGAAGCTGGGAAGTTGAGAGGAGCTGTGGTCATTTCTTCTTTGTCGTTGTCCTTGTCTTTACCCATCTTCCCAACATCCCAACTTCTCATCCTCTGCCTTTCCTGCCTTTTTCGTCTTTTCCCAACTTCTCAACATCCCATCTTCTCAGCTTCTGTCTTTTAACTCCACACTTTTTTTCAATGTCTCTTTTAATCATTTATTTTAATGCATCATTAAATTGTAATCGGGTTCTCTAAAAATCCTGTTTGTCATCAAACATAGCTAACTTTCAATTATTTCTTTATAACCTTCTGCTGCTTCTTCAGGCGCTTCATTTTTATTTTCTGCCGCCGAAGATATTTCATTTAAATTTTTTATTTTTTGCGTCAATTCAAAATGATCAAGGGTTTTCTTTAGTTCTGGATAATTTTTGCTTATGTAAATATTAGCATTGCGGATAAAGTTGATAAGATTCGAATATATTTTGTCGTCATTTGTTAAATTATCCGTATCCTCAAGAAATTTTTTATATTCCTGATAAGTCAGCTCATGTCTGAAATCCAAGATAAATTTCTGCAATTCCTGCGACGCGCGTTTATGATTTATTTCTTTACCGGCTTTTTCGGCGTGCTTTTGCAGTAAAGCGACATATTCCGGTTTTTCAATCTTACCGGCAGCATAATCTTCTGAAAGTTCGTCAATTAATTTAAGTCTCAACATATCTTTTTTATTATTTTGGATTTCAACCCCGTCATTTTTTACTTTGTTGATAATTTTCGGCATATACGCTATGACCAAAAAGAATAATGCGGCAATTATTACAATTACGTGCTTTGCAAACGGAGATTTTTTATTTTCGCTCTTTTTGGAAGTTTCTAATTCATTCATATTACCTCCCCTTTATATAAGTCTTTCAAATCAAAAAACCACTTTTCCAATATTTCAGTCATTTTTTCCTGATTGCCTGCTGAGATCAAATCCGTGCGTTTTTTTAATAGATTATTATATTCAGGCCATAATTTTTCAATAAAATCTCTGCCTTTTGCGGTCGCTTTAATGATATTTTCCCTGCGGTTATTTTTATTTTGCACGCGCGTTACAAGCTTGTCTTTATATAAACTTTCAACGATCTTGGTTACATTGCCGGCTGTTGTGATAAGACGCTGGACTATCTCAATTTGGTTCATTCCTTTGCCTTCATTTAGAAATGCCGCTATCATCAAAACGTTAAATTTAGGAGCGGTAAATTTATGTTTTTGGAAATACTCCGCAATTTCCCTTTCAAGCATACCGTAAATCATTGCCATAACATAAATTATGTTTTCATGCTTTCTCCCCTTCTGCGCGATAATGCCGTACTGTTCAAAATTACCCATAAATATCTCCTTTTAGAAGATGAGAAGTTGAGAGGAGCTTCCAGTGATGCAGAGATGCGGGGATGCAGAGAGGCAGAGTAACGACAGAAAAAAACATCCGTCTTTAATTCCACATTCTTTTTTTTGCCTTTGCCGTTACCATGCCTCTCTGCATCCCTGCTTCCGCCGTCATCGCCGTTACCCTGCATCCTCGCCTCTCTGCATCCCTGCATCTTTTTGTGTTAACTTCACACTTTTATTATAACATCTTCTTTTATTGTTTGCGCCGTAATTTCCGCAACTCTGATCAAATTATACAAAGAAATTGTTTCCTTGTCAATAGTTTCTTTGGAAATCTAAGCACGGGTTGCTGTGCGGTATCGGCGGTCTGCACGGGGTCTGTGCTGCGCGAAGCCGCAGTATCGCAGAATCTATAAATTTATTAACCCTGCGAGAAACTTCGTTTCCGCAGGGTGACAACTAAGCAGTGTGCTGTAGCAAGCTAATATTATCAAAATTTGTTTAAAAATAAAGACCTCTTGCAGTCTGCTTTCAAATTTTAAATAACATACCTCTTCACGACAAACGCATGAAAAAAAATGTCTCGACGATAGTGTTGCTATTCCCATCCTTCGGAGGGTGAGTGCGCGATGAATAAAGAGCGCGAGTCACGAACGGGCGCGAGATGTGAGCGCCATGTCCGGGAGCGAAGCAGAAGGTGGACGTCCTCAATTACAAATTTAGAGGATAAACTCCGCGGACGGGGTGGTCTCTTTACGGCAACCCCAACAACGACTACCCCCTGACACCCCTTCACAGAATGGGAATACTTGCTTCGCAAGTTTTCATGCGTTTGTCGTGTGCATGCCTATTGGCCTAGCTTGACAAAATGATGGTATTGAGTAAAATATAAATCGTATTGAGTAATTTTCAAAAAGAAGATGTTATACTAAAAAGTGCGGAGTTTGGAGAGAACCCAAAAAGATGCAGGGATGCAGAGAGGCGAGGAGGCAGGGTAACGGCGATGACGGTGGAAGCAGGGACGCAGGGATGCGGAGATGCAGGGTAACGGCGATGACGGCGGAAGAAGGGACGCAGGGATGCGGAGATGCAGGGTAACGGCAATGACAAAAAAAAAGAGCGTGGAATTAAAGACGGATGTTTTTTCTGTCGTTACTCTGCCTCTCTGCATCCCCGCATCTCTGCATCACTGGAAGCTCCTCTCAGCTTCCCAACCTCCCATCTTCTAAAAAAGGAGGGCATGTTATGTTTAAGCGCGCTTTAGTGAAAACGATCGTTGAGAGAATAAATGAGACAAGACGATTTATCCAAATAGTTACGGGCGCAAGGCAAACGGGAAAAACCACGGCCGTACAACAAGCGGCAAAGTCCGTTAAAATCCCGCAATATTTTGCAAGCACGGACGAAGCGCAGCTTTTATCGCGCCAATGGCTGAATAACGAATGGCAAAAAGCGCGGCATCTTCAAAAAAAATCCGGCAAAGAAGCGCTTTTGATCATTGACGAAATTCAAAAAATCCCGCAGTGGTCTTCCGTCGTTAAGCAATTATGGGACGAAGACACAAGAAATAAAACGGCGTTAAAAGTCATTTTGACAGGCTCATCGTCTTTACTTATTCAAAAAGGATTGAAAGAATCTTTGCTCGGGCGTTTTGAAGTCGTTCACAGCCCGCACTGGAGTTTTGGCGAATGCAAAAAAGCATTCGGCTACACATTGGACGATTTTCTCTTTTTCGGCGGATATCCCGGAGCGGCGGCATTAAAAAACGACGAATACCGCTGGGCGCAATATGTGGGCACTTCTATCGTAGAACCGACTCTTTCGCAAGACATTTTTTTGATGCAGGAAGTCCGCAAGCCGGCTCTGCTTACTTCTCTTTTTAAGTTAGGCGCGATATATTCGGCGCAGGAATTGTCTTACACTAAAATTTTAGGACAGCTTCAAGACGCCGGCAATACCGTAACTTTGGCGCATTATTTAGACCTGCTTGACAAAGCGAATATTCTGTGCGGCTTGCAAAAATTCTCGTCAAACAAACTAAAAGTCCGTCAAAGCAGCCCGCGGTTTTTGGTTTACGACACATCGCTTATGACATATTCCGACGGAACAAGCAGAAAACGTTTTCTTGAACTCCCTGACGCCAGAGGGCATTTAATAGAAAGCGCGGTCGGAGCGTATTTGCTTGCGCGAAGCAAAAAAGAAGGATTTGAAGTTTTTTACTGGCGTGAAAAAAATGCCGAGGCGGATTTTATTTTGCACAAAGGCAGCAGCCTTACCGCAATAGAAGTAAAAAGCGGACGCATAAAAGGCATCGAAGGAAGTTTGGCGTTCAAAAAGCTTTATCCAAAAGCTTTAAGCTTGATTATAGGCGCCCCTGATATCAGCCTGGAAAATTTTCTGCTCGGAAAAATTGATTTATTTGATTAGAGCGTGTTCTCACTCTCTAATTTTGATAAAATAAACGTATGGATATCAATGTTTCTAATATTAAAATTTCTTATGATGAAGTGCTCCAAAGGCTCGGTTATCTTAAAATGTCCGGCCGGCCGGATGAAAATCTTGAGATCCGGATAAAAGAATGCATGGAAACCGCCCAAAGGCTTATTATGCCCAAAGCCGCGATCGCTTTTGACAATATTATAGCGTCTGAAAATTTTATAATGTTTGAAAACGGCTATAAGATCGAAAGTTTGCAGGCTGCAAAACTGCTTACGGGCTGTTTTAAAGCATACGGTATTGCCGTTACGATAGGCGCGGCTCTTGAGAAAAAACGTAATGATCTGATCGCTCAAAAAGAAACTTTCAAAGCGCTTGTTTTAGACGCGGCAGGCTCTGTCGCAGCGGAGGAAATTATAAAAACTGCAAATGTTCAAATTGAAAAATTTGAAGAACGCAGCAATAATATTATCTCGAAGAGATTTTCGCCCGGATACGGCGATTGGGTGCTCCAATCGCAGACAGATTTTTTAAAATGGACAGGAGCGGAACGGATCGGCATAAGCCTGAACGAATCTTTTCAGATGATTCCGGAAAAATCGGTTTCGGCATTAATAGGAGTGAAAAAGACAGATAATAGAGACTAGTTAATAGATAATAGCTTTGGTGTTTTCGCAAAGCCGCAACGCAATATCTATACTCTATTCTCTCAACTCTATTATCTGTCGTAAATACTATGGACAAACAAAACTTTTTGGATCTATTAAAAAGCCGCGTCTTGATAATGGACGGCGCGACAGGCACGCAGCTGCAGAAAAAAAAATATCTTGACGGAGTAGAGATCCCCGAAGAACTGAATATAAAATTTCCGGAAAGGATTTCGGAAATTTATTCTTCTTATATAAACGCTGGGTCCGATATAATTTTGGCAAATACTTTCGGGGCAAATCCGATAAGGCTCAGGCAGCACGGTCTTTTGGATAAAGCTTCGGATATTATAGGCGCAGGCATAAATCTTGTCCGCAAAGCTGGAGCTGCCGCCGGAAAAGAAATTATAGCGGCGGGCGATATTTCTTCGCTCGGCGAATACATCGAACCGCTCGGGACCCTCACTTTTGATAAAGCTTACGAAGCTTTTGCATTTCAGGCGTCTATGCTTGCAAAACATAATGCCGACATAATAATCATAGAAACAATGACGGAAATAAAAGAGCTTAAAGCCGCAATTTTAGCAGCTAAAGATAATTTTGACGGAACGATTATCGCGCAGATGACTTTTTCGCAGGATGGCATGACGGTTACCGGAAGTGATATATTGAGTTTTATGACAATGGCGGAAAGTCTCGGCGCTGACGCGCTTGGACTTAACTGTTCCGTCGGAGCAAAAGATTTGGCAAAAATGGCAAAAACTCTTTGCGAAAATACAAATCTTCCGGTTTCGTTTAAACCAAATGCCGGCATGCCGGTATTAATAAACCGCGAAACGCGGTTTCCGGGTACCGTTGAAGAGTTTATCGAATCAAGCCTTGAAGCTTATTCTTACGGAGTAAATATGTTTGGCGGATGCTGCGGGACTGATCCCGATTATATTAAAGCGCTTTCGCGCGAACTTAAAAATAAAGCGCCCTCGGCGCGCAATATAAAAAAAAGATTTTATCTCTCGTCGAGAAACAAAGCTTTCGACATAAACGAAATAAAAAGGCCTGTAATTATCGGCGAAAGGATAAATCCTACAGGCAGAAAAAAATTTCAGGAAGAACTTCTCAACGGCATTTTCACGCTTGTTAAAGACGAAGCGCGCGCGCAGGCGGCCGCAGGCGCAAATCTGCTTGACGTAAATATGGGCGTGCCTAATGCCGACGAAATAAAACTTTTAACGGAAGCGGTAAACCAAATACAGGAAATTGTTCCCGTTCCTTTAAGCATAGATTCAAGCGATCCGAAAGCTTTGGAGCAGGCCGTAAAAAATTGTGCGGGAAAGCCGCTTATAAATTCCGTTAACGGCGAAGAAGCAAAACTTCAAAGTATTTTGCCGATAGCAAAAAGATACGGCTGCGGGTTGATCGCTTTGACCACTGATGAAAACGGGATACCGAAAACTGCCGCCGAAAGATTAAAAATTGCCGGCAAGATCCTCGAAGCGGCTGACAAACACAGCATTAAAAGAGAAAATATAATTTTTGATTATCTTGTGCTTTCCGTAAGCGCAACGCCGGAACAGATTCACGAAACATTAAATGCCGTCAAAGAATCAAAAAAACTTTATTCGGAATGCAAAATTCTTCTTGGCGTTTCAAACGTTTCTTTCGGTTTACCGTCAAGACAGACAATAAATTCGACTTTTTTAAAAATGGCTTTGGAAGCAGGAATCGATTTTGGGATAATTAATCCTCATGAAGACTGGGGTATCTTTGATACCTTTGCCAAAGATTTGCTTGATAATAAAGATCCGGGCGCAAAAAAATATATGGAGGCTTTCGCTTCTTTTAAAAAACAGACTGCAAAACAGGAGAACGAAGTTCTTGCGCTTGATAAGCAGCTGTATTTCGCCGTTTTAAACGGAAATAAAGAATCTGTCCCGGGAATTGCAGCAAAAATTATTGAAACGGACAATACTCCGTTTAAAACCGTAAACGATAATGTCTTGGACGCATTAAACCTTGTCGGAGATAAATTTGCGGCTAAAGAATATTTTCTTCCGCAAATAATAATGTCTGCCGAAGCTGCCCAGGCAGCATTCGCTGCCGTTAAAAAAATACTAAAAAAAGATGATCTTGCGTCAGCTGACAAAGTCATAATGGCGACAGTTAAAGGAGATGTCCACGATATAGGAAAAAATATCGTTTGCGCCGTGCTTGAAAGTTACGGCTTTGAAGTGATAGACATGGGGATCGACGTTGACGCACAGGATATCGTCGATAAAGCGCAGGAAGTTAAACCGATAGCAATAGGCCTTTCCGCATTGATGACTACAACGATGCCCGAAATGGAAAAAGTCATAAAAATAAAAAATACGGCTCACATACAGCCTAAAATAATAGTGGGCGGAGCCGCGGTAACAAAAAAATACGCCGAAGAAATCGGCGCGGACGCTTATGCCAAAGACGCTGTAGAGACCGCGAAATACGTTAAATCATTAAAAAAGTGAGCCCTTAATGAAAAAAGCAATTGTTATCGGCGCAACTTCGGGAATAGGAAGAGGCATTGCCAAAATATTGGCTGACAACGGTTATATTGTCGGCATTACCGGCAGAAGAACCGGACTTCTTGAAGAACTGAAAAATGAAAAACCGGATTCTTTTATTGTCAAATCATTTGATATAACCGATTTAAAAGAAACGGAAGCAAGGCTTCAAGAGCTTGTAAAAGAGCTTGGAGAAGTCGATCTTCTTTTTCTCAGCTCAGGCACAGGCGAGATCAACGGAAGGCTTATATTTGAAATTGAAAAAATGACGATAGATACTAATGTTACTGGTTTTACTTTTATAGCGGATTGGATTTTCAGATTTTTTGAAAAACAGGGTTTTGGCCATTTTGCCGCCGTCACTTCAGTCGCGGGGATCAGGGGAAGTTATATATGTCCTTCTTATAATGCGACAAAAGCGTATCAGATAAATTATATGGAATCTTTAAGACAAAAAGCTTTCAGGTCAAAAAAGCCGATCACAATTACTGATATACGTCCCGGATTTGTCGATACCGCGATGGCAAAAGGCGAAGGCCTTTTCTGGGTAGCTCCGATAGATAAAGCAGTAAAGCAAATTTACAAAGCTTTGCTTTCAAAAAAGCAGGTAGCATATATCACAAAACGCTGGTTTTTGATGGGGATCCTTTTGAAAATAATGCCTGAGTTTATTTATAATAAAATATGAAAAAAGGCAATAAACCACTAGAGTCTGTCGACAGATTCTAGAATGACAATAAAGACAAAGCAGAAAAACAGATATCTATGAAAAAATATTCAGAAGAGACGCAGCTTAAAATACTCCCGTGGCTTGTCGCGGTGTCTTTTTTTATGCAGATGCTGGACAGCTCGATCTTAAATACGGCTTTGCCGGCAATCGCCGACAATTTTGGAGAAAATCCGCTTCAAATGCAGGCTGTTGTAGTGGCTTATTTATTGTCTGCCGCGGTTTTTCTTCCCATATCCGGCTGGCTTGCAGACCGTTTCGGCGCAAAAAAAATCTTTTTGGCGGCAATAATTCTTTTCACTTTCGGTTCATTGCTTTGCGCTATTTCAAATTCGCTTATTACGCTTTCAGCCTCAAGAGTCATACAGGGAATGGGTGGCGCCCTTCTGGTGCCGGTAGGCAGGCTGGCGGTTTTGCGCGTTTACCCCAGAAAAGAATTTGTAAAAGTTTTAAGTTTTATAGTATTGCCTGCGCTCATAGGGCCTTTGATAGGCCCGGCTCTAGGCGGGTTTCTTGTCCAATACGCATCATGGCATTGGATATTTTTAATCAATATCCCGATAGGAATTTTGTGTTTTTCCGCGGCAGTTTTTTGTATGCCGAAAATCAAGACTTTTGATACCGCTAAGTTTGACTGGCCTGGTTTTATCATATTTGACGGCGCCATACTTTTTTTATTTGTTTTTGCCTCAAAAACTTCGTTTTGCAAAATTGCAAAGACGCATGTATTTTTAATATCCGTAATACTTATTCTTATTTACTGCATATATTCCGCTAAAAAGAAAAACGCCCTGTTTAATTTTCAAATGTTTAAAAACAGAAGTTTTGCGATAGGGACCGCCGGAAATTTTTTTTCCAGATTAGCGGGCGGAGCCATGCCGTTTTTAACGCCGTTATTTTTACAGACTGCCCTGGGATTTTCTCCGGCAAAAGCCGGAGCTACGCTTCTTCCGATGGGGATTGCCGCCATATTTGCCAAATCAATAGTCAGCTCTGCGATAAAAAAATCCGGCTATAGAAAATTTTTAATAGTTAATACCGTATGTTTAAGCGCTTTTGTTGCGTCCATGTCTTTAATTGACCACAATGTAAACTATATTATCATGCTGATTTTGCTCGCATTTTTCGGAATGGCAAACTCTTTTCAATTTACCGCGGTAACAACTCTTTCGCTTATAGACCTTCCGGACAGTATGATAAGCGGCGGAAATACTTTGTCGTCGGTCGTCATGCAGGTTTCAATGGCTGCCGGCGTGGCTTTGGCGGCTTATATTCTTGCCGCCGTTGGACATTTTCAGGAAACGCACAGCTTTCATGCCGGAAATCTTTTGTTCACTTTTCATTCAACGTATATTATAATAAGTATAGTTTCCCTGCTGAGCGTTTTTGTTTTTATCTTTGTTCCAAAAGACGCCGGCTCAAAAATAAAAGACATAGATAAGATACAGCAAAGACAAACGGCAATCGGCAATGAGTAATTAGGGAGGAGGTAAAGTGAAAAAAATATTGTTGTTTTTCATGGCAGTCGGATTTGTAACCGCGGGATGCGGCGTTCCAAAATCTCCGGACAGCGTAGAGCAGGAATTGTCAGGAGGGTATAAAAGAACTTTTGACGGCGAAAAAACGGCGGTAATTATTGCCGGCGCGCAAAATAATGCAGAACTGCCGGAAATCAGCCATTTTAAAGAATTTATCGAATGGACTGACCGGCTCGGCAATGTGTATCCTATGGATTTCGGCGATGAAACAAGCCCTATGTATATCAAAGGAAGAAACGGAATAACTTATATTGCCATAAAAGTCCTTCCCGGAAAATACATACTTAACAATTTCATGCTAAGAGCCGCAAATGAAAATTATTACAGCGAAATAGATTTCAAAAAGCGTTATAACGCTTTTTTTGAAGTTAAAGAAGACGATGTTGTTTTTATAGGCATTTTAAAAACTTTTTTTGAAGGGATATCCGCGGATAAAACTAATCAGACAGGCGAAATTAAGATAAAAGCCGCAACTTATCTTGAAAACGGCAGAGAAGATTTTTATAAAATTTCGGACTTCTACAACAAAGTAACAAACAGTCAGGTTCAGTCAAACATAATGTATTGGAATGATCCGAAATCTTCAAAAAACGAAATTTTATTTTTGGAAGCGATAAGGAACAGGCAATAGGATTTTATCCTTTGCCGTTCCTTATCACCGGTCTTGCCTATTCGCTATTTACCGTCTTTAATGAAATATATGGCGGGCGAAAAACATTAAAATTGCTCCCGCAAACAGCATCAGTGGCGCAAATCTGCTTTTGCATTTATGGGTTTCCGGAATAAGATCCGAAGCCGCAAGAAATATAAATGAACCGGCCGCAGCCGCAAGCAATGCTCCCAAAACGTTCAGCGGCATGTTTTTGAAAAGCAGCATGCCTAAAACCGCGCCGACAGGAGTAAAAGCCGCGGTTAAAACAGAAAAGTTTAATATTTTCTTTTTTGAAGCTCCGCTGTGCAACAAAATGCCTGAAATTGTAATTCCGTCGGGAAGTTTATGAAACAATACCGCTATGGCCGTAAAAATTCCCAAAGCCGCGCCTGCTTCAAACCCTGCGGCAATAATTACGCCGTCTAAAAAAGAGTGAAAAGACAGGCCTATGACCGACATCGCGCCGATCGAAGAATGCGTTTCGCATCCTTCGTCGTCGTGACACGGGTGAAACAGTATGATAAACTGCAGAAAAAACATTATTAAAAAGCCCGCAAGAATATAAAATGACGCGTTTGCGTTTAATTCCATTCCTTCAGGGATCAAATGAGCAAAAGCGATCGCCAGCATTACTCCGGCCGCGAAATTAATTAAAAAAATGGAATTCTTTTCAGCCCATTTATGGAATTTCAATACCAAAAAAGCTCCAAGCATCGCGGATGAAGCGGCTAAAAGCGAATAAATTATTTCCCGCATGTTTTTCTCCAAAAAAATTACAGAGAGTATTATAAAAAGAATGCACGGGTGCGCGGCCGCATAGCAACAGCCGCGGCGGCTCTATGCCCCGGAGTTTGCCTTGAGCGCGCACCCTGGCTTCTATTTTATTTCCGGCAAATGAGTCAGCGCTTGCGCGACTTTTTCTTCCGGATATTCATAATCCGTCATCTTGCCCGAAAGATAATTGTCGTAGGCGCTCAAATCAAAATGTCCGTGACCCGAAAGATTGAAAAGAATGGTTTTAGCCTTTCCTTCTTCTTTCGCTTTCAGCGCTTCGTCGATCACCACTTTTATCGCGTGCGCCGATTCCGGAGCCGGAAGTATTCCTTCGGTTTTCGCAAAAGCTACCGCCGCTTCAAAAACAGCGCGCTGTTTTACGACAGCCGATTCAACAACTTTATGTTTTACTAAAGCAGACACTAAAGGAGACGCTCCGTGATAACGCAAACCGCCGGCATGTATTCCTCCCGGCATAAACGTATGTCCCAGTGTATACATTTTGAGAGCAGGCGTAAAACCTGAACTGTCGCCGAAATCGTAAGCTAAAACGCCTTTCGAAAGTTTCGGACAGGCAGACGGTTCCGCAGCTATAGCTCTTAAATACGGCTTTTTGCCCTGAAGTTTATCCATTAAAAAAGGAAAAGCCGCGCCGGAAAAATTTGACCCGCCTCCCAGGCAAGCCACTACTATGTCAGGATAATCGCCCGCAATTTCAAACTGTTTTTTCGCTTCAAGCCCTATAATCGTTTGATGCATCGCCACGTGGTTCAAAACGCTGCCTAAAGAATATTTGGCATTTTTTGAAGTTACGACATCTTCAATAGCTTCTGAAATCGCTATTCCCAAAGAACCTTCATTGTCAGGATCTTCCGCAAGAACCTTTTTGCCGGTCTCCGTACGGTTTGAAGGGCTTGAAAATACCTGCGCTCCGTAAACCTGCATCAGAGATCTTCTGTAAGGTTTTTGCTCGTAAGAAACTTTTACCATATATACTACGCACTCTATGCCGAACATTTCGCACGCCATAGAAAGCGCCGAACCCCACTGCCCCGCGCCGGTTTCGGTAGCTATTTTTTTCACGCCGGCTTCTTTGTTGTAGAAAGCCTGGGCTATTGCGGAATTGGATTTATGGCTGCCGGACGGGCTGACCCCTTCATTTTTGAAATATATTTTCGCGGGCGTATCCAAAAATTTTTCAAGGTTTACGGCTCTTATAAGCGGCGAAGGCCTCCAAAGTTTATATACTTCGCGGACAGGTTCCGGTATGTCTATAAATCTTTCGGAACTCATTTCCTGTTTTATTATTTCGTCGCAGAAAATAGGCTTAAAATCATCCGGCGTAGCGGGTCTTTTTTCACGCGCATTATAAGGCGGCTCAAGCGGTTCGGGAAGATCCGCTTGAATATTGTACCACTGCTTAGGCATATCCTGTTCGCTTAATATTATTTTTTTATTTGATTTTGACATTGTAGTCTCCTTTTTTAACGGCAAAGAATAGTTAATAGAGCAGTACAGAGCATATAGAGCCGTTTAAGTTTTCGCTTTACGAAAACACAGCAATCAGCCGTTACTCTCTACTCTGCGTTTTTTTTATTTTAGAGGAAAGCATTACCATCGAAACCCGGGAGTTTCAAAAGTGTTGGTATTATATGGTAAATAATGGAAAGGTTTTTGGTAACTCATTAAATTGGGATTATTATATAACTAAATTTTATAAAAGTCAAACTGCCGGATTACAAATAAAATAAGCGCTTTTTACATTTTACATTTCATATTGCGCGGCAAAGCTGCTGAATTATTGACATTTTTATCAAATTTTATTATAAATTAAATGCGTTTTGAAAATTTGCAACTAATATGTTGCGGAGGTAATATTCTGATGAAAAAGCCCGATGTCGTAAAGCAGGTTTCGGACGTTTCAGGTTTAACTCAAGGCGATTCCAACCGGGCAATAAAAGCTTTGATAAAAGTTATACAGGACACTCTGAGAAACGGCGAAGTTATTTCTCTTTCAGGGCTTGGTTCTTTCCGAGCTAAATCCCGCAAAGCCAGACAGGGCAGAAACCCGAAAACGGGCGAAGTGATTCCTGTTCCGCCCGGAAAAAAGGTTTCGTTCAAGCCCACCACCACGCTCAGGAAAATAATACAATAAAAAAGAAGATGAGAAGATGAGAAGGTGAGAGCAGCTGTGTTTTTAAAGGCTTTTTCCGTTGCTCAACATCACAACATCTCATCCTCAAATACGGATATAATTATGATAAACATAGAAACTTCAAAAAAATTAGATAAGCTGCCGCCGTACCTTTTTACAAAAATCAACCTTTTAAAAAATGAAGCTTATGCTAAAAAACTCGACGTGATCGATCTTGGCATGGGAAATCCTGACCATCCCACGCCGGCTCATATTGTCGACAGGCTCTGCGATACCGTAAAACATCATAAAAATACGCACAGGTATCCGCAGGCAAAAGGAATGCCGAAATTCCGCCGCGCGGTCACCGAATGGATGGGCAGAAGATTCGGCGTAACGCTTGACCCTGACAATGAAGTCTTAAGCCTTATCGGTTCAAAAGAAGGCGTGGCGCATCTGTGTATGGCATATTTAAACCCCGGCGACTATGTTTTAGTATGCGATCCGGCATATCCCGTACATTTTAACGGCGTGATTTTGGCAGGCGCGAAAATTCATTTTATGCCTTTGCTTGAAAAAAACAAATTTTTGCCTGACTTTGCAAAAATACCCGAAAAAACCGCCCGAAAAGCGAAAATGATGTTTTTAAATTATCCAAACAATCCTACGGCAGCAGTGGTCGAAGATAATAATTTCTGGAAAGAAGCCATAAGGTTCTGCAAAAAATATAATATTTTGTTAGTTTCGGATAATGCCTATTCGGAACTCACTTTCGGCGATTACTGCGCTCCTTCGATTTTTGAATTCGCCGGCGCTAAAGACATCGCGCTTGAGTTTCATTCTTTTTCAAAAACTTTCAATATGGCAGGCTGGAGGCTCGGCTGGGTTTGCGGAGCTAAAAAGCTTATTTACCCTTTAGAAAAATTTAAATCGTTTTTAGATTACGGTTCGCCTTCTTTTATGCAGCTTGCAGGCGTTGCCGCATTAAACGGTTCGCAGGACTGTATCCGCGAACTTTCCGCGTCTTATGAAAAAAGAATGAAAATGATGACCGCAGGACTAAAAAAGATCGGCTGGCATGCGCCCGAAACAAAAGGCACGATGTACATATGGACAGGCCTTCCGGACTGCCTTAAAAAAGAGGGTTCGCTCAAAGTCGCCGAAGATCTGTTAAAAGAAACGGGCGTGGCAGTTTCCCCGGGAGTAGGTTTCGGCAAACACGGCGAAGGATACATAAGAATATCCCTTGTGACCCACGACAAACGTTTCCACGACGCGCTGCTGAGAATAAACAAATTTACAAAATGCGCTCAAACTAGGGCGTGTTGACACATATAACGCGCATGCGTTTGGCCAAAACAAGCCCAAATGCAAGGCGCGACAACTAAGTTGTGACGAAGCAATAGCGAGACTATTGATAGGAGGCGCAACGCGGCAGTTGGGATTGTTTTGGCCAAACCCGAAGGGCTGCGGCAGCTTTTCGGCAAATTTCAG
>JGI24702J35022_10000775_pt1 | contig 19814 bp, 17 predicted proteins | sample TergutTh196P4_FD_35022 | JGI IMG/M metagenome (IMG submission 35022)
AGATATCGGTAGAAGCTGTGCATTTCGGGATTGTGTAGGCATCCGCTTTCGCCAGCCATGTACAGCATGTGGCGCAGGTATGGCCGCCCCCGCTTGCTCACCTTGGTGTTGCCTTTATGCTGTCCGGAGCTGTTCTCCACATGTCGGCAGTTTTATGGCTGTATAGTCGGGGGAATCATGGTATAGCCTGCGGTCAATGTGGCTGCGGCCGAGCCTCAGCTCCGCATCGATAAACTCGGACAGATATTGATAGACATCAGTGCCTGCGTAGACCTTCACGTTCCACCGCTTGCATGCTCCAATGGTGAAACTGGATTTTATGTATTCATTGAATCTGATGACGCGGTCAGAATCCGGATATAGATAATCCTTCACAGAATCTTTCACATACTGGTAATCAAAGTTGTACGATGTCCCGTCTTTATATTTTATCGCCGTCATCGACTTGAACCATGGCGCGTAGGGGAGGTCCACGATAGACCTATATGCTGCCTCAACCTCCGCAAATTTGCATTTCGACTGCATGTACCTGCCGTCTTTGAGAAAATCGGCGAAATAAAACTCCTCCACGCTGTCGTCGTACCCAAATATCAGGACTTGATGATTTGCGTCTCCGCCCCTTTTATAAGCGGCGATCTTGCCGACGTTCGCGAGGCCATATACATACATGGATAAATCTATATTGTGTTTTATGTAAGAGACGAATGTGTCATATGGAGCAATGTATTCATATGGAGTGTCAAACATATATAAGTACGGTGACATGTCGCCCCGATGAAAGGTGTCGTCGGCGTTCACCCATGCCAGCCTCCTCGTATCAAAGTCACTGAAGAAGCATCCGGCAAAGGGGTTTTCGTCTGTAAGGTCCCTTCCGGGCTTGTCGATCACATATATCTGAATGTATTGCGAGTATATCCAGTCATATGCGTCTTCATGATTGAACAGGATTGATAGCGTGGTCGCATATGGCGGGAATGTAGTGATGGGCGATGTGGCTAACGGCAATATTTTTTTCATAACATTAGTTACTCTTAAGTGATTGTGGCAACGCATCTAAAGATAGAGATATCTTCCTGATGTAGATACAAAATGTTTGTTTCATTGTGCTACTTTGCGATAGTAGCACAACAATTTCGATAATGCAAGTACTTTTTTAAAAATAATTGTAGTAATTGTGCAATTGTGTTGCTATTACACGTTACGTGTTGTGTAACTGATACATAAAATCGCTATCATGGAGGTTTAAAAAATAGCTGAGCCATAGGCGCGGAATCTTTAAATACTCCAAGAAATTACAGGGGAAAGATTCTTCGCCTGCGGTTCAGATTGACATGCACTATAGTTTCCCTTAGCATAATGACGAGGAAAGATTCTTCGCCTGCGGCTCATAATGACAAGCACTATAGTTTTCCTCAGGCACTATATATACCTGCGCAGGAGCGTTGAAAGGAATTCCTCATATGCTTCGCCTTCCCCGATGTCCGCCAGATAATTATCCACCTGCTCGCTCTGCTCAATATTAAGCTCGTCCAAATCCGCAAGGCGGCCTACCATCCCCATGCGCCGGGCGACTTGATAGCGCCGCCGCGTCCGATCATCGAGCTTTTCGTAAGCGGAGAACACGGACAGCATCCGCTCCTTGTCTTGCGCCATATTGCCGTTGACGTCCTCAAAGAGGTTTATGATATGGTCGCTGAAAAGATACCCTTCCGCCTTGTTTATCAGCCCAATCATCTTTTTCAGCTCCAGCATCTTTTCAATATCCGTGCATTCCTTTATCTCTCCTGATTGCGCCTCATCATACCACTGCGTCCCTTTTTGCGCGACGAAAGTCCTTATCCTTACGAAATCCGGGTTTATCCTATTTATGACATCCGCGGTTTCCGATGCGTTGCCGTCCGACAAGCCCCTTCCCCCGACGCCCGGCATGAAATATACCGAAAGCTCGATGCCGGAGGCTTTGACTTTCAGCCCTGCCTCTATCTCCTGCGCTTTCGTGTGCCCTTTGTTTATCATGCGCAGGACGCTGTCGCTGCCGGATTCAAACCCTGAGTGGATGCGGTCGAGACCGGCTACCTTCAGCTCCGCAAGCTGTTCGACCGTGAACTTGTCGAGCGAATCGACTCTGCCGTATGTTGTCACGCGCTTCACCCATGGGTGCGTTTCTCTCAAGTATTCGAGGATGCTCCGCAGCTTGTCAAACGACAGCACCATTGTGTTCGCATCCTGCAAAAAGACCGAGTCCTCTCCCGAGGCGATCCACTGCATGATATAGCGGTAGCGCTCCCTCGTTTCCTCCGGAAGCGCATATATGCTCTCCATCTGTCCATTCCTGATGTTGTTCCTATAGAGCGCTGCTTGGTCGATGTCGGCCTTTATCTCTTCGACAGTACGGGCGCTGAACTCGTGCTGTTTGTATAAGCGGCAAAATTTGCACTTGTTCCAGGGGCAATTGCGCGTCGCGCGCAGCAAGAGGCTCCCCGCCTCGCTGGGCGGCCGTATCGGCCCGATTTCAAATTCTTTGCTCATACGCATCCGCTGCCTTTCGCATGGTGTCCGGGATTTCTATATGCTGCGGGCAATGCTTTTCGCATGAATGGCACGCCGTGCATTTTGACGGCAGCAGCCCTCCCGCCGTCACTTCTTCAAATGTGTAGCCGATGCTTCTCTTTTGATTAAACGTGATGAATTCGTTATATAGCTCGATCAACGCGGGGATTTTCAGCTTTTGAGGGCAGTTTTCCACGCAGTATTTGCAGCCGGTGCAGGGAATCGTCGGCATTTTATGCAGCACGTCCGCGACTTCCCTTAGTACCGCTTTCTCCTCGTCTGACAATGGTTTGAGGTTCTTGATCGTATTGATGTTGTCCTCGAGCTGCTCCATAGTTCCCATGCCGCTGAGCATGACGTGCAGCCCTTCAAGCGGCGCGACGAAGCGAACCGCCCACGATGCTGCGGAAACGTCGGGGTTTATCTTCCGAAGCATTGTTTCCGCCTCCGAGCCCGCTCCCGAAAGCAGTCCCCCTTTTACCGGCCCCATAATGTTGAAAGGCTTATTGTGCTTCCTGGCTGTCTCATACAGGCGGCGCGACTGGACTTCCGGGTCTTCCCAGTCCAGATAGTTGATCTGCAGCTGGACAATATCGACGTCAGGATGGCGCGAGAGCAAAATGTCCAGATGCTCGGGCGAATCATGGTAGGAAAAGCCGTAATTTCGTATGCGCCCCTGCTCCTTCAGGTTTCGTACGAAGTCCCAGCCGCCGATCTGTTCGAGCTTTTCGCCCGTTTCCAACGAGAGTCCGTGCAGCAGATAGAAGTCGAGATGGTCGAGCCCCAGCCTCTCCAGGGATGTGTCGAACGCTTTTTGCATGTCGTCCTGTGTCTTTACGAGGAAGACGGGCATTTTTGTCGTGACCATGTAGTTGTCGCGAGGATGCCTGCGCACAAGCGCTTCCCGCAGCGCTTCCTCCGAGCCCGTATATACATAGGCTGTGTCGAAATATTTGAACCCCGCTGCCAGATATGTGTCCACCATCTGCTTCAGCAGTTCCATGTCGATGCCGAGGCCTCCTGCCATTGGCATCCGCATGAAGCCGAATCCGAGCTTGCCGATCGTTTGTTCCATTTAGGCTCCTCCCATATTCACATTTCCTTGTATAATCATGATGCGTTCTATCGGCCGATTACCCCCGCAATCGTGCGAGCGGTCTCTGTTGCGTTCATTATATTAAACCTTCCCGCGCAGTCGCCGACTATATGGAAAACCGGAGAAACCGCCGACAGCGCGAACGCTTCATCAATCCTCGGAACCACGCCGGTTGCCGCAACTACCGTGTCTGCGGGTAGCAGAAGCTCGCCATTCGGGGTGGAGCAGAGGACGCCTTCCGGCGTGATTCTTTCTGCCTTGGCGCCAAAATGAATGTATATGCCCCTGCTCTCCAGTTCCAGCCGCGTGACCATGCTCGTCACGCCCGGCCCCGGCATTTTATCGCGCATCTCAATGATTTCCGCTTTTTTCCCGAGCGAATCCAGATAAACTCCAAGCTCGGAACCGGACGGCCCCGCGCCGATAATGACCACGTGCTCCCCGATGCGTCCGGGGTCCATATAGGCCTCTTCGACAGATATGACATGATCCGATGATATTCCCTCTATCTTGGGGACGGCGTGCTTCGAGCCAAGAGAAGCTATCACGGCGTCCGCTTTCGTCGCTTCCAGGAATTGAGGCGTCACTTCGCAGTTGAGGCGGACTTCCACGCCCAGCTTTTCCAGCTTGGATTTCTGAAATTCAATGTATCGCATCGTGTCTTTCTTGAACGGCACGTTCTCTTCACAGAGCAAGATTCCGCCTAGGCGCCCGCTCTTTTCGCACAGAAGCACGGAGTGCCCCTGCTCCGCACATGATATCGCAGCTTCCATGCCCCCGATGCCGCCGCCCACGACAAGCACGCGCTGTTTCTTCGGCGGAGCGGCAAAGCGGGTAAACTCATTATCGCGGCCTGTTTCCGGATTGAGCGCGCAATATATGCGGAAGCTCGGGAACAGCGCATCGCTGCATCCATAGCAGCGTATGCATTTCCTGATTTCATCGCGTCTTCCCGCCCTTGCTTTATTTGGCAAGTCCGGGTCGCAATTGAGGGCGCGGGCGGCATTGATGATATCGGCCTTGCCCGTCGCCAATATCTCCTCCATGAGCTCGGGGTCCGAATGCGCGCCCACGGACGACACCATCGACTTTTTCACATGCTTCTTCACTTCGGCTGCGTATTGCACGAATTTGCCGTCTTCGTCATACATCGATGGCGCCCACATCAGCGCGTTGCCGTTCTTTGTGCGCCCATGCAGGCCCGCCGAGCAGTGAATAATGTCCGCGTGCCCGTCAAGCTGCTTGGCATATTCTATGCCTTCCGGCACGTCGTAGCCATCCTCGAACTCGGTCACGGACATCCTGATCTCTATCGGGAAACCGCTGCCGCAGCTGTCATGTATCGCGTCGCAGACCGCCACGGCGAGGCGCGCGCGGTTTTCGGCGCTCCCTCCCCATTTGTCTGTCCGCTTGTTCACGGCAGGGCTGAAGAACTGTTGCAAGAGCCAGCCATGGCCGCCGTGGACGGTCACCATGCCATAGCCATAATATTTGACACGTGCGGCCGCTTCCGCGAACATCAGTATCGTGTCATATATTTGCTTTTCCGTCATCTCATTGCATTTGACAATGTCATATCCGTCGATGTATTCCGGGGAGGGGCCGAGGTGCGCGTCCGCCACCATCCCTCCGTGCTGCAATTCCATTGACGGTACTGCGCCTAGCCTTCTGATACGCTCTGCCAGCCTTGCCATAAAGCGCATCGATGCGTCATTCGTGATGTCGACGCCGAGCTTTCCGGTCCGGCTTACTGCCGGGTTGATGTGGCATTCGCCGATGCAGACTGTGGCGGCGCCGCCCATTGCCTTTTTTTCGTAATAGGCGATGAATTCTTCCGTTGGCGTGGTGCCATCCCACATAAAGTCCATGTAGCCTGTCGGGGATGTGAATATTCTGTTTCTGAAGAGGGTTTCTCCTATGAGGAATGGTTTAAACAGCTTGGGGTATTGAAGCATATTTTATGATCATCCTTTCTAATACTGCTCACGCCCTTGCGCTCGGCAGACGTTTTTTTTGCTTCATTTGTGCTCAAATGAGGCATCCTTGCCTCAGTTTCGCACCGCTCCGCATCCTTGCATGGGGCCCCCGAAAAGCCGTAAGGCTTTTTGGGGAGAGGAAGAGCGACGTAGTGAGTGAGCTTTCGCACTTGTGCGGAAGCGAATGATACGTAGTCCGCGATGACGACTGATGAAGCAAAAATAAACGTCTACCTCACCGGGCGTGAATTATAACACCTCTCAAAAATTATCCTTCAAAAATTCGTTCTCTAAATTGACAGTTGGTATTTTTCCTGATAGTATGTCTTGCGGAATCGACATCAATCACAAATTACAGTAATCGGGGAAACGTGAATGGTTAAGTACACAATAAAACGGTTGGTTATGATCATCCCTATCACATTGGTCGTTATCCTGGTCCTCTTTCTCATGCTATACCTTGTTGCGGGGTCCAGCATGACCCAACTGCGGATTTACGGCGGCGGCGACATGCTCGACAGAGTGTTTGAACGCTTCAAGGCGAGCGAGAACTTTTTCACGAAGTATATACGGTATTGCTACAACGTCATCGTGCATCTGGACTTCGGGCGGTCCAGCGCGACGAGGCTCCGCTTGATTGGCGAGCTCGATTACCGTGTCAAGAACACCATGCTGCTATTGGCGACCGGCGTCGGCGCGACCTTGCTGATCGGCATCCCCCTCGGCGTCGTCGCAGCTGTGCGGAAAAACCGCCCGTTGGACAGAATCATCAATGTGATTTCGCTGCTTTTGTCTGCCATACCAAGCTATTCGATGGCGATAGCCGTCACGCTCATTTTGGCGGTGTATCTGCGGATTCTACCCGTGGTCATCAGCTACATATCCCCGCTGGCATATATCATGCCGATGATCACATTGTCGCTGGGGGGCATCGCTTCGATAGCGCGCATGTCTCGCGCGAGCATGATTGAGGAGCTTGAACAGCCATATATAACCGCGCTACGCTCAAAGGGGCTGCGGGAACGCACCGTCATATACAAGCATGCGCTCAAGAACGCGCTCGTGCCTGTCATATCTTCTCTTGGCGGGCTCATCGCGCAGTTGCTTTGCGGGACTTTCGTCGTTGAGCATTTCTTCAACGTCCCGGGGCTCGGATCATATATGCTAAGGTCGGTCGGTTCCAGGAGCCACCTTGAAATACTCGGTTGCACGATTATAATGACCATGATTCTGGCAGTTACGAATGTTTTGACTGACGTGCTTTATTCGCTCGTAAATCCGCAAATCAAGCTGCGCTATTCCCGAGGCTCATCTAGAATGCGGCTTCCGCCCGTTGTGCCTGCGAATGTCAGAAAGGAGGCGGCGGAATGAGCAACATAGATAGCAGCGCCAGCAGCGTCGGCAGCGCGGTAGCTGCTTCCGACCACATCGCATCCCCTGCGGGCAACCATTGGGTCGAAGGCTTGCGAAGGCTGGGCAAGAACAAGGTCGCGACAATCTGTTTTTTCGTGTTTATCATTATTTTTCTCGCTTGCATGTTCGCGCCAGTTATCACTAAATGGGACTATACCACAATTAACAAGGATTTTCAATTGGAGCCGCCGTCGTTGAACCATCTGCTTGGCACGGACAATCTGGGGCGCGATGTGTTTTCCAGGCTGCTTTATGGCGGCAGGATCACGTTGAGGATCGCTGTCACCACAGCCATCCTGGCGGCTGCGCTTGGCTGCGCGATTGGGCTGCCGGCAGGTTATTTCGGTGGCAGGCTGGACGCTTTGGTTTCGCCGGTTCTCGACCTGATAGGCTCCATACCGGTCATTCTGCTGGTCATAGTCACGGAATTCGCTCTCGGCTGGGGGCGCGGCAACTTCATGTATGCCATGGTCATCGCGGCGATACCGCAATTTGCGCGGCTCATACGCGCTTCCGTCATGAATATCATCGGGCGCGAATATATCGAGGCCGCGAGGGCTCTGGGCGTGAGCCACAAAATGATCATGCTGCGCCATATAATGCACAACATTGCTCCGGCCTTGATAGTCCGTTTCACCACCGGGGTCGCCGAGGCCTTGCTGACCTGCACGATCATGGGGTATCTTGGCATCGGCATCAACCCGCCCACTCCGGAATGGGGGTATATCGTCTTCAGCACGAAATCATATATCAGGCGGGCTCCGCATTTGGTCGTAATCCCTTGCGTGCTCATTGCCGTTACAGTCATTTCTCTGAGCCTTTTTGGCGACGGGCTGCGCGATGCGCTCGACCCGCGCGACGGCAGGGTTTGAAAACAGTGTAGGTGGCGAAACCGCAATCCTTTGTAATATCTGTTTGTAATATCTGCAAGGCGAAACCGCGATCCTCAGATTCGGTTTCGCCTTGTAATTATGTCTGCTGCCTGTCTGCTGCGTTGTTGCGCAAGCCGCTGCCCGTTCCTTGCATACGCCTTGCAGCGCTTGCCTATTCTACCAAATATTCGGCGGGAGAGCGGAAGCACTTGCCACAGATGTTGCAACGCTTCTTGTCGTTGTATTTGCAAAAGCGGACGTTGTCGCCCATGTACGTATATGTGTGGCTCCTTGCGAACGGCCTGTCGTCAGCCTGCTCTTGCGGGATCTCAGGCTCGAGCGGCTCCCGTGCCTGGTTTATGGTGCCCCACGTCCCGGACAGGAATGCAGCTTGGAATATCAACGGCCTTTTCATCTTGCGGAAACGTATCGGGCAATGCCATACATTCGCGGGGACGCGGACGACGGTGGGTTTTGTGATGATTTTGCTCTCCATATGGTCGGGATCGTCGCCAAACAGGAACTCGATCTCGCAATCAAAATCAAAGATATTCATCGGGTCGGCGCCCATGAAGAAGATATACTCCTCCACGCCTTGGTGAACATGCGAATCCTCCATATCGTTAGCCGCCGTGAAAACCTGGTATCCGACATGGTACGTCGCGCCTTCCATGTATGTCTCGCCGCGGAAATAGAACTGCGGCGACGGGCACCAATCGCCCCAATTTGTCTCTTCTTTCGGGCAGGCCAGGACGCACTTGGCAAGCTCGTCCGTGAGCGGAGGCTTTGGCGTCTTCAGTTTTGCGGCATCGGTATATGGCTTTGATGCGTATCCGGGCATGACGACGCTGTCCATTCCCATCGGCGCCTTTGACGGGTCGTATGCGCCGGTGTCCGTATATGACTCCACCCCGTCTTCGTTTACGACTCCCCATTTGACATACGTATATGGCATTTCGGAAAGCTCGTCCGCGTGCGAGAAGCAATATCCGCAGTAGTTGCAGTCTTTTTGGGAGTCAAGCACGCAAATGCGCATCTCGTCGCCGGTATAGATAAATTGCCTTTCGCCATTGTCCTTGCGCTCGACAAATTTGACGTAGCCGTTTTTCCCGGCCATCATGACGGCTTGGAACAACAAAGGCTTGTCGATACGCACAAAGTTCAGCGGGCTGTGCCACCAGCCTTTTGGGATTCTAATGATCGTGGGCTCCGTGATCACGATTTTTTCCATCGCGTCATATTTTTCGCCCATGTAGAAATGCGCCTCAGCGTCCCATGAGCTGAAAACATCGGGCAAAACAGCGCCCAAAAACACGAGATACTCGTCTTCCCTGTGGAAATGTGGCTCGCGCTCCAGCAATACCGGAGCCTTGAACACCTGGAATCCCACGTTCATCCCCGCGCCGGGCATATCGCTGTCGCCGCGAAAGTACGCCTGCGGAGAATGGCACCAGTCGCCCCAGTTCGTTTCCTGCGGAACAAACTCATAAAAGAGCTTTTCATATTTCGCCTGCATGGTATTGACCTCCCGATTATTATTTTATTTTTTCATCTCTTCTGTCGATCAGGCTGATCGTCTTGTAGTTCGTAATGGTGTTCTTGAAGTCGCTGAAAATCCTGTTGAATTGGATCGCAGCCATGTCGCGGCTGCCCCAGAGCGAATAATATGACATAAGCGTCATAATCTCGTATACATAGTCCTTCACGATCTCATAGGGGCATTTTAACAACTCGGCGAGATCCCTGCCCAGCCTGTCGTAAAAGTCATTGACCTTTTCAAACTGCTTCTTCCGATGCTCCTCAAAGGCCGGGCTGGACACCGCCTGGTGGAGGAACCGCATCTGCGGGGCATAGTCCAGGCCAATGTTTGCCAGGCGCGGGAATATGTCGAACGAAGAGCTGTCGAATTCCTTTAGAGCTTCAAAATAAGCGCTCTCAATTTGTATAAAACCATAATTGACGCACTCGAACAGGATTTGGTTCTTCGAGCCGAAGTAATAGTACAGCGTGTTTGCGTTGATGCTCGCGGCCGCGCAAAAATCACGGGTCGTCGTGTTCTCGATCCCGCCCTTTACAAAACATTCATAACATTTTTCGATGATTTGGTTTTTCTTTTCGCTGTTGTCCGATTTGACTGAAACGGCCTGGCTCAATAGATATGCTCCAATCAAGTTTGTTAAGCGCTTGCTTAGCAAGCAAACGTATTACAACTCGGCGAAATTTTCTCATATAGCCCACCCATTTGCAATAGATTATCTTCCTTTTTGTGAATATCGCCAATCAATTTGACAATTGCTACAAATGTGACNAATCAAGGAAGACGCTCCTGTGCAATATAGTTAATCAAAGATTCCGTTTTTATGCACAACTGCCGAAATTGCGCCATANTACGATAATTGTTATTGACATTGCTCGTAAGGTTTATATAATGTATGAGTATATTGGATATATCNCCATTCCGGCGCTGCTAAGTGCGGATTGGGTCTATTGTTAAGCGCGCGCTAAACAAGCACGGCTACTTCCGAAACAGGGGGGACGCATTGGCGTGGACAGCAAATACAGCAAGTTAGTGTTCGATTTTCTGCCTGAGTACAACGAGGATGTTCTCATGTCGCTGGGCGGGGAGCCGGGCTTCATTGCGTCTCCGCAGGCTTATTTCAGGGGAGCCACGCAGATACCCGGCGCTGTTTTTAATGTCGGGTTCCAGATTTTTGTCAAGCCGTTTTTTCTCGACCGCATACCTCATCGGCACGACGTCGATGAGTATCTGATGTTCTTGGGCGGGACGTTTCCAAATATTTTCGATTTCGATGCCGACGTCGAGCTGACGATCGGCAAAGTCGGCGAGGATGCGGAAGTGTTCCGCATCAATACGCCGTCGATCGTCCGAATACCTGCCGGAGTTTATCACTGCCCCATCAATTTCACGAGGGTCGACATGCCGATTTTTTTCCAAGCCGCTTTGATGCAAGATATGTTCAGCAGCATCTACGACACTGAAGACGGAGGGAAAAGGGAGCTATATTACAACGGCCCCGTGATGTGCAAGCTGGATCCGAGCCAGAAATGCACCTCCTGCCGTAAATGCATCGAGCGCGATGTTTTCGCGTAAGCGTATTTTCCTCCCCTCGGCTCTTGCCGTGGCTCTTGCTACGGTGAACATCCGTAAACTACCCGTTAGCGGGTCATTATATTTTCATTATTATAAGGAGCGGTGTTATCATGTACGAAAAGCTAGTGTTCCAGTTCCCCCAGGAGAACAACGAGGCGGTTGGGGAAGGCGACGACCCGGGTTACGTCATCAAGCCGCAGGCATATTTCAGAGGTGCCTGCCAAATCCCGGGATCGGCGTTCAACGTCGGTTTCCAAATCTTTGTAAAACCCTTTTTCCTCGACAGGGTGCAGCACCGTCATGACGTGGAAGAATATCTGATATTCCTGGGCGGTTCGTTCCCGAACGTCTTCGATTTCGATGCGGACATCGAATTCACCCTCGGAAAGCTCGGCGAAGACGAGGAGCTCTTCCATATCACGAAGCCCACGATCGTCAGAGTTCCCCCCGGAGTCTACCATTGCCCATTGCATTTCAAGAAAATCAACAAGCCCGTGTTCTTCCAGGCGGCGCTGCTTGACGGCGTTTTCGGCGGCATATACGACACGCCCGATGGCGAGAGGGTGATGAAGTACAACGGCCCGATTCCTTGCAAATACGACGTCAACAAAAGGTGCGACACTTGCGGGAAATGCCTCGAGGAGGACTGGAGGAGCTAAGCGCAGGCGCGGAGACGAGATTTCGCAGGGCAAATTCATTTTGCTAATGAGCGAATTGATCCTTTGCGCGCGGCGTCCGGGAAGTGGGGGCTGGGCCCTCACGTTAGATACCTGACGGTTCCGCATCAGTCCGTAGCATATTGCGGTTTCCGTCATTAAGGCAGGTGAAATAATGTTAAGGTACATTGGAAACAGATTGCTGCTGCTGATACCCGTGCTTTTGGGCATTTCGCTTGTGGTGTTGGTGCTGATCGACATCACTCCGGGCGATCCCGCACGGATGCTTTTGGGCGCACAGGCGACGCAGCAGCAGGTGGACGACCTGCGCGAGGAACTGGGGCTCAACGACCCGTTGCCCGTGAGGTACGTGCGCTTCATATGGAACGTGCTGCATGGGGACTTAGGGACTTCGCTCATGACGAAGCGCCCGATAGTCGATGAGATGCTGCAGCGCTTCCCATACACCCTTATGCTCGTGTCGCTCAGCATCGTGCTGTCCGTCTTGCTCGGGATCCCCATCGGCATTTATGCATCGACTCACCAGAACACGTGGAAAGACAACACGGCGATGTTTTTGGCGCTCTTCTGCGTTTCGATGCCCAGCTTTTGGTTCGCGCTGCTGATGATACGGCTTTTCGGCGTGCAATTGCGATGGCTGCCGATATCGGGCGTCGCGACCTGGAAGGGATGGATTTTGCCTTGCATAGCGATGGCCCTTGGCCTCACGGCTCTCATCGCAAGGCAAATGCGCTCCGACCTTTTGGAGGTCATCCGGCAGGACTACATCACCACGGCGAGGGCAAAGGGGCTGTCGGAAGGCAAGGTCATATACCGCCATGGGCTGAAAAACGCGATGATCCCCGTCATCATGGTCATCGGCGGCGTGTTCGGCTCTTCGTTGGGCGGCTCGCTCATCGCGGAGGTCATTTATTCGATACCCGGCCTCGGACAATACATCATGTCGGGGCTTAACAACCGCGACTACCCCGTCATACAGGGCGGCATCTTAATTCTTTCGACCATGTTCGCGATCGTAATTCTGCTCGTCGATGTCTTGTTCGCTCTTGTCGACCCGAGGATTCGGTCACAATATGCGAGAAAAAGCAAAGGAAGGGGGAAGCGTGTTGGAGACGAAACGTAAACGTAAAAAGTCCAGGCTGTATGAGATTTGGCGCCAGTTGAAGAAAAACAAACTGGCCGTCGTCGCGCTGATAGTCCTGGTCTTGCTCGTCCTCTTGGCGATTTTCGCGCCGCTGCTCGCCCCATATCCATACGAGAAGCAGAACTCAAAACTTTCTTACGCAGGGCCTAGCGCGGATTATCTCCTCGGCAACGACAAGCTCGGGCGCGATATCTTGAGCCGCCTCATTTACGGCTCGAGGCAGTCGCTCCAGATGGGGGTCATCGCGGTCGCAATCGCGGCGACGATCGGCATCCTCCTTGGCGCGGTCGCGGGTTTCTATGGCAGGTGGGTCGACAACCTTTGCATGCGTCTGCTTGACATATACCAGGCCATGCCGATGTTCCTGCTGTGCGTTTCGCTGGCGGCGATAATGGGGCCGAGCCTGCGCAACGCGATCATCGCCCTGGGGATCGGCACTGTGCCGGGCTATGCGAGGATCATGCGGGCATCGGTGCTTACTGTGCGCGAGAAGGAATATGTCGAGGCTGCAAAGGCGATAGATGCGAGCAATGCGCGCATAATCCGCAAGCACATAATCCCCAATGCAATCGCGCCGCTTATCGTGCAGATCACGATGGGAGTCGGAGGCTGCATCATGTCGGGCGCCGCGCTTAGCTTCATCGGCCTTGGCGTCCAGCCGCCTATCCCTGAATGGGGCGCCATGATATCGGACGCCCGCAGCGTGATGCGCGAGCATCCCACATTGGCGCTATACCCCGGCATCTGCATCATGCTGAGCGTTTTGGCGTGCAACCTGCTCGGAGACGGGCTGCGGGATGCGCTTGACCCGCGGCTTAAAAATTGAGGTGGCTGTATGGAAGATAATTTACTTGAAATACGCGACCTTGTCGTCGAATACCACACCGATGACGACGTGATATACGCTGTCAACAACATTAACCTGACGATCAAGAAGGGCGAGACCATCGGCCTTGTCGGAGAGACGGGCGCGGGGAAGACGACGATTGCAAAAAGCATCCTGAGGATTCTTCCTCAGCTTCAGGCGGACTTGAAATCGGGCGAGATATTCTTCGAGGGCGTCGATATGCTGACGCTTGCCGAAAGGGACATGCGCAAGATTCGCGGGAACAAGATCTCGATGATTTTCCAAGATCCGATGACGGCTCTCAACCCAATCGAGAAAGTCGGCTTCCAAATAGCCGAGACCATCAAGCTGCACAACAAAATCCGCCGCGAGGAAGCGGAGCGGCGCGCGTGCGACATGCTCGAGATGGTCGGCATCCCGATGGACAGGTTCAGCGAGTATCCGCACCAGTTCTCCGGCGGCATGAAGCAGCGCGTCGTCATCGCGATGGCTCTGGCGTGCAATCCCTCGCTGCTGCTCGCGGACGAGCCCACCACCGCGCTCGATGTCACAATTCAGGCGCAGGTGCTCGACATGATGCGTTCGCTCAAAGAGAAGCTCGGCACTTCCGTCATTCTCATCACGCATGACCTGGGGGTCGTTTCCGATTTTTGCGATTCGGTCGCGGTCGCATATGCCGGCGAGATAGTCGAGCGTGGCAGCGTCGATCGGATTTTCAACAATCCGCATCACCCATACACTCTGGGGCTGTTCGGGTCGCTTCCGAGGCTCGATTCCACGGAGCCGAGGCTGAAGCCCATCAAGGGCCTGATGCCCGACCCCACCAATCTGCCGAGCGGGTGCCGGTTTTATGAACGCTGTCCCGATGCTGCGGAGGCCTGCGCGCTCTCGCCGCCGCAAGACATTGAAATCGAGCCGGGGCACACGATCAAATGCATCAGAGGCAAGGAGGGCGGGATATGACTCCATTGCTCGAAGTCCGAGACTTAAAAAAATACTTCAAGAACAAGGCGGGCATGCTTCACGCCGTGGACGGCATCGACTTTGTGTTGGAAGAGGGGAAGACGCTTGGCGTCGTCGGCGAGTCCGGCTGCGGAAAGACGACTCTGGGGCGGACGGTCCTTCACCTGATCGAAGCGACGAGCGGGCAGATCCTCTTTGAAGGGAAAGACATCTCAAACCCGACGAAACAGGAGATGCATGGCATTCGAAGGAAAATGCAGATCATATTCCAAGATCCATTTTCTTCGTTAAACCCCCGCATGTCCGTTTGCGAGGCGATCATGGAGCCGTTGGTGCTGCATGAGCATATGTCAAAATCCGAGATGCTCACGGAAACGCGCCGGCTCATGGATACCGTCGGCATCGCGACAAGGTTTGAAAACTCCTATCCGCACGAGCTCGACGGCGGGCGCCGGCAGCGCATCGGCGTGGCGCGAGCGCTGGCTTTGAATCCCAAATTCATCGTTTGCGACGAGCCGGTCTCGGCGCTTGATGTCTCGATTCAGGCCCAGATCATCAACCTAATGCTGGATTTGCAAGAGCAGCGCGGGCTGGCATATATGTTCGTCACGCATGACCTCTCCGTCGTCAAATATATTTCGGACGATATCATGGTCATGTACCTTGGCCAGATGGTCGAGAAGGCGCCTTCCGACGAATTGTTCAAAAACACGTGCCACCCATACTCCATTGCCCTACTCTCGGCGATTCCTGTCCCCGTATACCCGAACAACGCTCAACGGGTCCTATTGCGCGGCGAGATCACCTCGCCCATCAATCCGAAGCCCGGCTGCCGCTTCATGGCGCGCTGCCGGTTTGCGGAAGAGAAGTGCAATGAACCGCAAGTAATAGAAGAGTGCGCTCCCGGACACTTCGTTGCGTGCTGTAGATACAAGGAAATCAAGGAAAACAAAGACTAATTAGGAGGAAAAAATGAAAATGAGGAACACAAAGAAGATAGTGGCGCTGCTGCTGGCATGCCTGATGATCGTTTCGGTCGTCGCATGCGGAGGCAAGAAGGACAACAACGACAGCAATTCCAACAACGCATCCAACCAAGATTCGTCGACGAATAGCAACGCGAATACCGATTCGTCAAGCAACACCAACAGCAACAGCAACACCGACTCAAACGCGAACGCAAACACCAACACAAACACGGACAGCAGCTCCAGCTCCAACCACCCGGACAGGACGCTCAACATCGCATCCATGCAGGACAGCGGCACGCTGTACCCTCTCGGAGTCACGGGTGGATTCATCGGCGTTCTTTATGGGTTCTATGAGCCACTTTGGGACACGAGGCTGGATGGCAGCCGTAAATGGGTGCTAGCCACAGGATACGACATGATCAGCGATCTTGAATACACGCTGACGCTGCGCGAGGGCATCAAATTCTCCAACGGCAACGCGATGACAGCCGAGGATGTCATGTTCTCCATGGAGCTGTGCAGCGAAAACCCGCAGTTCGCGCTGAATGTCAAGGTCATCGACTTTGAGAAAACAAAGGTAACGAGCGATTACACGATCGATGTATGGTATACCGAGTTCAACGCGTCGCAGGAGCCGGGATTCCCGAGCCTGCTGATAATGGACAAGGAATCGTATGACGAGCTTTCGCTTTCCATGAACCCGATCGGCACGGGGCCGTATGTCGTGACGGATTATGTGGTCAACAGCCACTTGACGTTGAAGGCGCGCGACGACTACTGGGGCGGCGAGGTGCCAATAAAGAACATCCAGTTCAAAGTCATCAACGAGGATGCCCAAGTCATCAACGCGCTTGAAGTCGGCGAAATTGACATGGCCAGCATTCCGGTGGCGGAAGTCGATTATGTGAAATCGCTCGGGTACTCCGTCACCGCCGCGCCGGGCGGCTTCAACATGGTCACGATGTTCAGCATGCTCCCCGGCCAGCCTCTCGAGTCGAAAGAAGCGCGCTGGGCCGTGTGCCACGCGATTGACCGCCAGGCGATCGCTGACATCCTGTTCAACGGCATGTCCACAATCGTCGACTATCCCGGCTCCGCGAACATGATCGACTATGAGCCGAGGTTCAGCAACCTGAGCGAGATATATTCCATCGGATATAATCCTCAAAGGGCGCGTGAGCTCGCCGAGCAGACAGGCCTCATCGGCAAGACGATCCGCATTATCACCAACGGTTCGACAGCCTACAACACGATCGCGGAGATCGTCCAGGGCGGATTGCTCGATATCGGTGTCAACGCGGAAATCATCAATTATGACCAGGCCACGTATTTCCCCACGATGATGGATGCCAGCAACTTTGAAATCGCAATATTCAACCCTGCGGCTCCGAGCTGGATGGCGGTCGACGTCCTTGCTATGTACCTGACGTTCATCCCCCTCGGCTGGTCCGGCCCCGATAGGGACCTTTATGGGGAGCTCAGCATGGGCGCCATCGGGACGGCCAACGAGGCTGAAAGACAGAATAAGCTTTTTGAGGCGATAAAGATGTTCTCCGATCTGGTGCCTTGGTATGGGCTGTGCGAGTCCGTGGGCGCGAGGGCGCAGAACTCAGAGCTCGTCGGCGTCGAATATTTCATGCCCGGCTCGATCTACTACCAGGACATCTCGTGGAAATAACCCTCAGATAGTACCTGACGGGCGCTCGGCGTCCGGGTTGTGGGTGCAGCCCACGCATTAAAAGATTTTGCTTACGCAGGCCGAAGGGGTGCCCGGAGACGGCCACCCCTTCGATACTATAAATGAAAAGAGGAGCGTTTTATATGAGCGAGCTGAAATACAAGGACATGGCGTTCGAGCTGAAACCACAATACACCGATTGGGGCGACTGGTGTTATTCCCCGCAATTGTACTTCCGCGGCGCCGAAGACATTCCGGGCGCGAAGTACAACGTCGGTTGGCAGGTGTTTATGAAGCCGGTGCATTGGATGGAGCCGGACCCGCACTTCCACCGCGAAGAGGAATATCTGGTGTTCATCAATGCGGACTTATACCACCCCGAGGAGTTTGACGCGGAAATCGAGATTTGGCTCGGGTACGATGTCAGCAAGATGGAAAAGCATGTCATAACGAAGCCGACCATCCTCCGCATCCCCGGCAGCATGTGGCACTGCCCGATGGACTTCATCAGGATCGACAAGCCTATCTTATTCCAAGCGGTCTATCTGGATGGGACGAGCGGACGCGTGTCGCGGCAGATCGACGCCGATGGCAACGAGAAGTTCGTCTATGGCGGCCCCGAGCTCATGCATGGCTGCAGGCTCGACCCCACGAAGGACAGATGCACATATTGCGGCAAGTGCTTCCGCCTTGCGAACGAGGGCAAAGAATAGGGCACGGCGCGTAGGTAAGCGCTGTAAGGCGTATGCGGGGAACGGGCAGCGGCTTGAGCAACAACGCAACAACGCAGCAGCAGACATGCAGCAGACATGCAGCAGACATAATGACAAGGCGAAACCGGATCCGAGGATTGCGCGACAATCTCGCTTTCGGTTTCGCTTGCATTATTATTTTAATCAGATATAATGATAGCGCTTGATTGTCGGGAAGCAAATAACTATTAGTTGGAAGTATGAATGAGCAATACAAAAAACGAGCTCCCGGTTGGGGAGCGGACAGATGAGATTGTCGGAAATCATTACATTGCAGAGGGGCGCAGCAAAACAAAGCTGACCGTTGCGCTGCTGTTACTGCCGTGGCTGGCGATAGCCGGGCTGCCGATCATATCAGCGCTCAGCGACATTTCCGCTTCGCTGAACGTGCCGGAAAACACGGTGAAACTCGTTATCACCTTGCCGAACCTGTCAATGATCATCTCGTGCCTGCTGGGGGGCGTCGTCGTCGGGCGGCGATTGAGCTACAAAATGCACATCATCATCCCAAGCATCATTATGATCGTCACGGGCACAGCGCCGTTTTTCGTCAATAGTTTCACGATGCTTCTTGTCATGCGCGCCCTTTTCGGCCTAGGGATCGGGTTCTTGTCCCCGCTAAATGCAGACATCGTTTTCAAGCTCTATCCGGAGGAGGAGCGCGCGAAAATCATCGGAATCAGCAGCGCGTCCATGTTCGCCAGCTCCATCCTGTATACGCTGCTCGGCGGATACTTTGGCGGTTTCGGCTGGCACTATGTTTTTCTCATCCATCTGATCGCCGTCGTCCCGATGATCATCGTGTTATTGTTGCTCCCGAATATTTCGCTCGACAAGGTCGATTCCTCGAAAGCCGCCGTTGCTAAAGAGGGTTTATGGTCCCGGCTGCCTCCGAAGAGCTTTTATTTCATCCTTGTTGGTTTCGTTTTCCAGATGCTCACGTTCCCGATGGTCGTGAATGTGTCTTTTATCTTGTCGGAGCTCAACATTGAAAGTCCTGCCACATCCAGCATCGTGCTCACGATCAATACCATTACCAGCTCGATAGCGGGACTTGCCGTTGGCTTTGCCGTCCGGGCACTGCGCCGGTTCGTTTTGCCGCTCGCGCTCGCGTTCAGCGCTGTGGGGATGCTGGTGGCATCGATGGCCAACGGGCTTACGCCGCTTTTGGTGGGCTCCGGCCTTTCGGGAGTCGGTTCGTCGATTATGGGCACTGCCGTGATGCTGGAAGTGGCATATTATGTCAGAAAAGAGCATATCGGGCTGTTTTCGGGCGTGAACATGGCCGCATCGTGCATTGGCGGCTTTTGCATGACCGCATATACTGGGCTGCTCGCGAACCTGGGTTTGACTTCGTCGCGTTCTCCCTTGTTGGTTTCCGCCATTGGCGTCGCAGTAATGCTGCTGGGCTTCGTGGCGTTCATACTCATTAGCATGCGGCTCCGCAATCGCGAAACCGCATAGGATTGGTTCATAAGAGCATGATAGATGAATATCACGGACAATCATACTGCTCATCGACGCATTGGAGGTACCGTCTTTGCCTTGCGTTTTCATGCCCAATCGATTATAATTCTATCAGAAACAACAGAGAATCGCACGATGTGCGATGAGCCGCATCGTCGCTGTGAGCGACAGTCGCTGTGGGCGACAAGGAGGGTGAGAAGATGGATGATGTGCGAAACAGCCTGCCGATCGGAATCGACAGCTTCAGAGAAATCAGGGAAGAAGGTAAATACTACGTCGACAAGACGCTGATGATC
>JGI24702J35022_10000776_pt1 | contig 19810 bp, 12 predicted proteins | sample TergutTh196P4_FD_35022 | JGI IMG/M metagenome (IMG submission 35022)
TGAAGCCGCGGTAAGCCCTCTTGGGCTTCCGCGCGCCGTCACGCTTGAAAACTACCGCAGGGCGTTCGGCGCAATGAATTATCTGCACTCGCTGGCCAATAATGTGATTATTCTTGTATTCTCGGTTCTGTTGCTCATAGTCTGCTCAAGTATGGCAGCCTATGTAATAGCCAGGAGGAAAAAGAAACTATTCATCATCATTTATTCCGTATTCCTTGCGGGGCTGATTGTTCCCTACCAGACGGCGATTATCCCGCTCTATAAAATTGTGGCGGCTTTTCGCCTTATGAACACACGCGCGGGCGTCATTCTGATTAACTCTTTCTGTATCAATTTGCCCTTGTCCATATTCCTTTTCAGGGGCTTTATGCACACCATCCCGCTGGAACTGGAAGAAGCGGCAGCAATCGACGGCTACGGAACATTGCGCGCCTTTTGGATTATTGTATTTCCGCTGCTGCGGCCCATTGTAGCCACTGTCGCAATCCTGAACTGCCTCGCGGTCTGGAACGACTTCATGACGCCGCTGTTATTTTTGCAGTCGCCGGAAAAAGGCGTGCTGCTGTTGCAGGTATATAAAAACATAGGGCCGTTTTCCATAAATTGGACCGCGTTTTTTCCAATGCTTGTGCTCGCGACGCTGCCCCTGGTCATACTGTACCTGGTTTTGCAGCGTCATGTGATAGAAAGCGTCGTAACGGGCGCGGTTAAAGGTTAGAAGGTTAAAGGAGCGCGTTTTATGAAAAGAGCGAATCTGCGCCTCATTAAAGTCAAGGGGGATCTGGCTGTTCGTTCGGGCCTTAATTTTTCAAGGCTGGAAGGCGACTGGTACAGGCCGGAGGAAATTTTCAAGGCGGATTCTCACGGCTGGCCGGGCGATTGGGAAGGGCGCGTTATCCTTGCCCTTACCATGCTGGAGCAGAGCACCCACCGTACAAGCGCTTACCTTGACGAGATCATGTCCATCCTTCCGGCGCATCTGAACAAGAAGGGGTACCTTGGCCCAATCCTGCCGGAAGGCGTTTTCGACGAGCAGCATTTCAGCGGGCAAAGCTGGATGCTGCGCGCCCTGGCTGCGTATTATAATTACAGGAAAGATCCGCAGGCGCTTGCGGTTCTTGAAGGGATGGTTAAAAACTTCCTGCTGCCGGCAAAGGGAAGCTACTCGCTCTACCCCATAGAACCCGGGACGCGATTCAAGGCGCGGACGCCGTGGGTGTTGTCGCATTTGCAGACCAAGACAAAGCATCACGCCGAAACAAGCGACGCCGGCTGCGTCTTTATGATGATAGACGGGGCGACGACCGCATATGAGATCACGCGCGATCCGGCTCTGCGGGAATTAATAGATGAAATGATCGGCCGTTACATGGAGGCGGATTTGGAAGCGCTGAACATCCAGACCCACGCCACATTAAGCGCCGCCCGGGGTATTCTGCGTTTATATAAAATTACCGGCGAAAAGAGATACCTTGACATGGCGCTTGAACGCTACAGGCTTTACCGTCAGGCCGCATGGACTGAATGTTACGGTAATTTTAACTGGTTCGGAGCGCCGCGCTGGACAGAATCCTGCGCGATAATTGATTCTTTTATCGTCGCGGTAAAGTTATGGCAGTATACCGGCGACCCCTCTTTCTTAAATGACAGCCATCTGATTTACTATAACGCCCTTTCCCACGGCAACAGGATAAACGGCTCCTTCGGAACCGACCGCTGCTGCGGCGCGCTGGAGACAGAGGACAATCTTTTCCTTGCCCCGGTTAATTATGAAACATACTGGTGCTGCACGATGCGCGGCGGCGAAGGTTTTTCCAGGGCCATTGGGTATTGCTGCTTTACCGAAAGCGACACGGTGATACTTCCGTTCTATCATTCCTTCGAGGCTGATCTTACCCTGGAAAACGGGCCTGTTTCTTTTGAAGTGGTTTCAAAATATCCCTTTCAGGATTCCATTGAAATCATCATTAAAAAGGCAGGGCTTAAATCTCCCTGCCGCTTCGATCTTTTTGCGCCCGAATGGGCCGGGGATGTACGGCTTTCGTTAAACAACAGGGAACAGCGCTGCGAAAGAACAAGAAACGGTTTTATTTCCCTGGAACAAATTTTTCAACCGGGAGACGTCATCACCCTGAATCTGGATATGCGGACACGGTGCGAACAAACGCGCTTTGATAACTGCGTGCGCGGTTATCACAAGTTTTTCTACGGCCCGATGCTGCTGGGCCGCGAAGCGGAGAAAGAAATCAACTCCACGGACGGCAACCGCTTCGAGAATTACGCGGAAAGCAGGTACAAATCCTCAGGCATTGTCAACATTCCGGAAGACGCAAAGCTGACCAGGGCGGAAGACGGCGTGTTCCGCGTTGACGGAACGGACATTCTGCTCTCGGCCCTTTGCAGCGTCAGGAACATGACAGGCGAAGACACCATGAGGCAGATTCTGTTTAAGGGGAATTAACAGCCCTGCGATAATCCGGTTCGATAATTTCCCCGGTTTTATTTTTATCATGGCAGTTTACCTTTAATTATGATAAAATAAACCCATCGGGGAGAAAAATGACTATCAACCTTTTCAAAGAAGCGTACAAAATAACCCGGCCAAACGGCAAGGAAATCTACAAAGGGTTCGGCTTCAAGCATCATTCCGATGTTACCCAATACTATGTCCATCCAAATAATCAAAGCCCGGAAGGCACTACCTCCTTATGCCAGCCGATAGGTGAGGCTGTGATCATTTTCTCAATGCTTATGCGGGGAATTGTTACCGGTAAATCAGACCTCATCGGCGACTATTACTATAACGATGACAAGTCCTGCTACATGCTGGAACTGAAAACTCCTCCGGAATTATGCAACGCTGCGATCATCAGCAAAGAAGCGGCAACATACAGGGCATACCTGAAGGACTATTCAATCAGCTTTGGGGCTTTTAGAAAAGACGGCTCTTTTATAGAAGACGAAATGGAACCTCTTACATCGCTTTACAAAACGCTTCCCTGCTTTCTGGTTCTGCTTGCAAGAGAAATGGAAACCAATGTCGATTTTTTTCCCCTTGTGGAAAATTTCCTTGAGTCGCCGGCTGCTGATATTTTCGTCAACATTCACGAGGATTTTTATCAGAACCATAAATCCGAAGACTACAATCTGGCCTATACCAAAAAAGAACCTTTTGATCCGGCAAAGTTACTGTCCTGCTCATCAGCTTATGCCTCAATAAAGGAAAACAAAAAGCAGACACTGGAAGTCAAAGAAGTAGAAATACAGCGGTTTTCAAAATCCGGTTTCAAGAAGGAATATTTTGAACTCATCCCGCATCTTTCGGAAGAATTCGCATTGCCAAAAGAGCTTATGAGCCTTTGCAACGCGGTCTACTCAAATGATTCCAGGGCCACACTCTTTCACGGTCCCGCCGGAACAGGCAAAACCATGTCCTGCAAGCTCGTTTGCCAGGCAATCGGGCTTCCTATCATGGATACCGTGAACTGCACGGAAAACCTGGACGAATTCATTTTGGGCAAATACATTCCCCAGGAAGATAAAATTGTTTTTATCGAAAGTTTTGTAACAAAAGCGGTACGTGACGGCGGAGCCGTAGTCTTTGAAGAAATCAACTTTGCCAAACCCCAATACCTTGCTTTCCTTAACTCCCTTCTGGATGACAATGGTTTTGTACGCCTCGATTCAGGCGAGATTGTTAAACGTCATCCCAATTTCCGTTTTTTCGCTACCATGAATGTCGGTTACTACGGGACAAGGGAACTTAACCAGGCGCTGTTTAACCGCTTCAATTCCGTAATAGCGCTTGCGGAACTTTCTGACAATGCAATCAAGAAGATGCTTTCTGCCAGAGTTCCCGAATGTGTTCCTTTTATGGATAAAATGCTTGGCGTTTACAAGAAAATCAAGAAAAAGATAGAAACTGAAGAGCTGGAAACTGTCATTTCCCCGAGAAACCTTGAAAACTGGGCAAGAATCGCAAGGCATGACGGCTATGTTTTAGCCGCAGAGAAAACAATACTGCCTGTTGCCAAAAACGATAAAATTCTTGAAGGCGCCATTCGCGGCATTATTTACCTTTACCGCTGGACTTAAGTATTGTTTATGCCGACATATAACGACCTGTTAAAGGAATTTCAAAACGATTACAACCGGCTAACTGAAGAAGGCTTTGCTCAGATTCTTACCGAACGAAGCGATCTGCGACTGTTTTTCATCAATGAAGATGAATGCTTTACCGACGGCAGGAATATCATTATAGACCCTGCTTTTTTGGGATTATTCTCAGATATATCCACGCTTAAAAAAGTAGAAGAATTTTTAAATATCGGCGACGAAATATCAAGCAATCCCTTTATCACTTTAAAAATGTGCGCCCGCTCTCCCAATATCCATGAGTGCCTGCATATAATCTATACTGATTTTCCACCAAGATGCGTCTCCGATACGCGGGGAACAACCAATTTCAGAAAAAAGGTACTTGCCAATATTTCCAACATAATTGAGGATGCTTTTATTGAAGCGGCTGGTTGCAGCGAGTTTGATAATCTTGTGCATTTTTTGCTTTGGTTCAGGTTGGGGATTGGTTTTGTCAGTCATAGAGAAAGGAATATCATTTTGGACGATCCCTTGGCATCATATCTGGATTATATGTGCGGTTTTTTATTATACCCATTTATTAAACCGGACGATCCTTGCAGGGAAATTGCTGATTATGTTGAAAAGACAAAGCAATTATTCACTGACGGGGCCGTCTGCGGCGAATCTGATGAACGCTACAGCTATACGCAAAAAATATTTGACATAATAGAACCGCTTATTCCGAAAGAAGAAACAGATACAACCGCTTTAGACAAACTTATGGAAAGATCCCTTGTCGGCTCGCATACTCATAGCGGGGAGAATTCAAGTATTGCCAGCTTTTCTAACAAGGGAAAAAACGCTGTAATCACAAGAAGATTGTTTAGTGACAAGGGAGTGGACAGCGGACAGTGGTTAGTGGACAGTGAAAAAATTCGAGAAAAATTTGAGTTGGAAATAACCAGAATAATGAATGAAGGAAATGCTGACGGCGACATTATTATTATGGGCGGAAAGACAATTTTCCTGGCAAGCATAGACTATGACTGCTCTAATATTCATAAAGACATTAAAATAAAAGTAAACAATCCCAAAATCAACCTCAATATAAAGAAGGCATACCAGAATATTGTTGCAAAATACCGCCTTACAATCAATTCTTTTACAACAAGGTTTAATCAGCTTCTTAAGGCGAATGTAGACGAGATAGAAGACCGCCGGCATTTTGGTGCCGGTATTATGTCAAAGAAATTGGCCGATGTAAAAAAACGTTACTGGTACCGGATAGTGCGAAGTGAAGCAATGCCAGACATAGGATTTTTGTTTCTTATCGATGGAAGCGGCTCAATGGGCGGTACGCGTATAAAAGGCGCCATTGAATCCTGCATAATTCTCCACGAGGTATTATCGAAAAATAATGTTCAGCATTCAATTGTTGAACACCGTGCCATTTATGGTGCTCCTCTATTGGAGCATAATATCATGGTCAGTTTTTATGGAAGGAAGGAAGAGAAATATAATTTGCTATCCCTTGACGCAGGCGAAGGTACAAGAGAAGGCTTAACTCTTTATTGGGCAGAAAAATACCTGCAAAGCGAATGTACTGCCGAAAGAAAAATAATTATTATGATCTCAGACGGGGCACCGGAACATAATTATGAAGACAAATTCGGCAATGAAAAAGATTATTATCCTCCTGTTTCCATAAAAGATACAGCGCTGGCGGTCAAAAAAATCACAAGGCGCGGAACCGGCATAGTTGCCATTGCCCTTACAACACCGGGCGAAGATGATTGTTACAGCCAGTTAAAAGTTGTGTATCAAGACGTGGTAGCCTGTACCGATATTAGCCAATTGACGGGGCAGCTTTTGGGGGTTATATCGAAATGTTTACGAAAAAGTGGTTAGTGGTCAGAAATAAGCTTACTACTGGCCTAACCGCTGTTCACCGTCCACTATTCACCGATCACTAACATCCAGATAATCATCCGTTTTATCCGTAACCTGGCGGTAGTTTATCCCCAAAGCGTCAAAGTGTTTTTGAGCGCACATGATTTTTCGCCCTTCATTGGCAAAACGAAGTTTCTTTGGGTCAATATTTCCTTTTGTTTCCCTTACAAGCTGTATTGTTGTCTTTCCGTCAGCCAGGACACGCACAATTCCCCAGTCGGGGTTGTAATTGCCAATGATTTTGGGAATACGAATCTTGAAGTTTGCCGGGAACTTGAAATAACACTTTATCTGTCCATTTGTGTCATCCACATAGAGGCGCTCTTTTACAAAATTTTCTTCCACAACGGAATCTTTTTGAATAAAATCATAAAGACTGTGCTCTGAACCTTCAATAAGTTCCCTTTGGTTGAACGGTTTTATTTCCGGGAAATAATCTTCCATGCTGACTCTTTTGCCATCTGCATCATACATCTGGATAAATTCTCCGCCATAAGGCGGTACTTCCTCTGCTGCATAACTTTCAATACCGGGTTCTCTAGCAATTTTTTCTGACACTATCTTAAAATCTCTTGACAGCGAATATTCAATTTTTTCAGCCACATGGCGGGCAAGCTCATCTTTAATCTCATTCATAAACACTGTGCAAAAACCTTCGGGGTTATTAAACAGTTTTGATTTCCGTTCATCACTCACTGATTTGAAAATACTCAGAATGGTCGGCCTTGTTAAACATAATGCTTTGCTTGCACGATCAATAATATTAAACACCGGATAGTTTGTTTTCGCAGCTTGTACTGTACGGGGGTTCTGGTTAGCTATGGGGCTTCCTGAAAAAGTAATTTGGTCAGTTAAGGTTAATTTTTGCTTGTTCCCAAAAATAACATGGGGTTCTCTTTTATCATCTTTAATTTCGACAATCTGAAAGCCTTTCAGGTTATTGTCGTTCCTGCCAAATTTAAACCCAACAGGATAATAATTCCCAAAAAGAACCTCCTTTTGTCCGTTGGTATCCTTGGTAATTCTGACCTTTGCATGCCCTAAATTTGTATTGATTAATGAAACTGTATATGCGGTAAGGGTGAATTCACCCTTGGTAATAACTATATGCGGATCAGGGAATACTGTATTCAGGCTGTTTAATCGCGCGGTACATCCTTTAATCAATTCCTCTGTATCTATATTGATCAGGTATTCTGTTTTACGTGATAAATTATTCCAAAATATCCTGAAGTCTTCCCCGGTAAATATTTCAGGTTTCCTTTTTGCCGGTTTTCTGGCTGCATTGGTTGGCGGGGGCGGCGGTATGTCATCGGTATCCCGGTATTCCTGCTGCAGGGCAATGGCGTACTGCGAAAAATCCTCCGGGCAGATGACAGTAAGGTTATTTATTGAATCATTTTGAACTCTTTCTCCTTCCTGGTTAACGCACAAACGCAGGCCCCTGCCAAGTTCCTGCCGCCGGGTATTCTTTTGGTTTGCAGTTACATAGCGGGGTTCTTTTAACAGGCAAATATTAAAAACATTGGGGTTATCCCATCCTTCCCGCAGGGCCGAATGTGCAAAAATAAAAGCAACGTTTTTCTTTGGGTCTTTCCCATCCGGAAGCGTTAAAAGTGTTTCCTTGTCTTTCATAATCAGGCTAAACGCTTCTTTTTCAGCTTCCTGTATTTCCTTCTTGTCTTTGCCTTTATAATCATCCAATTCGATATAATCAAAGAAAATGTCTTCCCCGGCGGTTTTATTTTTAGCATTTTCTTTTTTTGGCGCGAAATACCCTGAATGAACTTCTTCCGCCTTAAATTGTTTAAAGTAACTGTCATCTTCTTTTATTTTATCAAAAGCTTTTTCAAAATAAAGCTTTATAAACGGATCATGTACACCCTTGTAATGCGGCACACGATCAATAAAAAAAAGGGTGAGTACCTTTATGCCTTTATCTAACAGATATTTTTGCTTTTCAAAATGCTGCCTTATTGCCGTTTCAATTTCAACCCTGTAAACTTCCTTTTCGGAAAGTGTTAATCCGGTACTGGATTTCATTGTAAGTTTTGACTGGTTTTTAAATGTGATTTCCTGCTTCGCACAGTTAATTTCTTCTATTACAAAGCCTTCAAAATCCGGATTATTCGTTTTTCTTCCGAGATCATCATCCGGTTTTAAATTTTTTATGATTTCCCCCGTTTTTACGCCATTGCGAATACAATAGGCTCTTATATCGGCGGTAATTGGATTCTTTTTAATATCAACAATGGAAAGTGCCAGTGAATCGTCGTTCAGGTCATATTGCGTTGTAACTCCGTGAACATTAATGCTTTTAACAAGTTTTTGCCTGAAAGCGTCTCCGGGAGAAAGCCGGTATACAAGGTTGTACTTTTCAACCGGTGTGGCGCTGTAATTAATGGCGAAAAGAGGGTTCAAGGTGCGCAGGGCTTCCCGCGCAAGATCTGTGCGGTAGTTTTGGCTTTCATCCAGAATAAGGACCGGCCTTGTGTTCTGTATATACTCTACAGGCAGCCAGTCGCCCTGCAATTTTTCCGTAGGCTTGTAAATAATATTCCCAACACCGTTAAAACTGCCTATGGTCATTACAAGTATTTCCGTAAAACTTGAATTTGAAAACGTCCTAAGCCGCGAAACATATTGCCCGTCATACTCAATAAGATTTGTATTGTCATTCTGGTACAAGGTTTTAAAGTGTTCCCTTGTTTGTTTAAAAGCTTTAATTGTCCCTTCGTAAATGGCGATGCTTGGCACTACGACAATAAATTTTCGAAAGCCGTAATTGCGCCGCAACTCGTGGATAGTGCGGAAATAAGTATATGTCTTGCCTGTCCCGGTTTCCATTTCAACAGTAAATACAGGGTATCGTGACGCTTTATTTTCAAATTTTGTTTTTCTAAGCATTAAGCCGTTGTTATAAATAAGCCTGTCAATTATGGGTATATCAGCCCGAATGTCATCGGAGCGCCTGTTTGCTTCTACTACGCTTCGGTAATTTGAATACAGCCATTCCTCGTCAAACTCGTAATAAGGATCGATATTAGGTACTACATCGTTTTCCAAAGAGAAATCAGTTGCCTGCTCCTGCGAGTAGTCATTGAAAAGGTTGACAATGCTGTCTACAGCGTAAACCTGGTGGGCAAGGCCTGACTGGAACTGGAATTTAAGTGGTTTATTTGCCATTATGCAATTTCCTTTTTAGTGAGTGCATTTAGCATTTTTGTCTCCTCTCTCCTAATCATTGACCACTGACCCTATCATATCGTCTTAATCAGTCCTTTATCATCCAAACGGACTTTGTCCTGGTCGGTGACTGCATTGTCAAGGCAAATAAAAATGTCGTGCTGGCTTAATGCAAGGGCCTTAATGGTTTCAGCGTTTATCGTTTTATCCAGACAAATAAACAGGGAATGCTCGCAGAAATCGCTGGTTATCTGCATTACATTGTTCTTTTTGAAATCTTTGATAACAGTAATCGTACTGTCCAGGGGAAAGCCTTCTGTAAGCATTATCTCGGTAAGCAGGTCTTCTTCCTTCCAGTTGTCAACAAGGGGATTTTCGTACTGGGCAAAGAGGTCTTCGGTTTTTCTTATATCTGTACCGGTATAGTTCTGCCATTTTTTGTAATTGGAATTTGATAAGCGGAATACTTTGAAACCAATATCCAATTTATCTCTCACAGAGCTCACAGAGTTCACAGAGGAATCAAATAGAGTCTCTTTATTTTTTTCTGATCCTTTTTGCCGCGAACCGGAGGTTCGATGTGCCTCCGTTAGAGATTCTTCTTTAACCTTTTTCCCTGCTCGGCGGATACGTTCTTTGCCGATTTCACAGATGTTTTTGAAACCGGCGTTATAATAATCAGTGCCCATACCGCACACTTCTGGTATTTGAACTAAAATAAACCTTCTGCTTCCAGAGTCATCGGAATTAGCTTGCATTATTGCATGTGCAGATGTAGCTGAACCAGAGAAAAAATCAAGGCATATATAATCTTTATCATCAATAAAATTTATAAACTCCTTTATCATTTTTACAGGCTTTTTGCCAGCTCTGAAATCAACACTGCCCTCGTGTCTGATATTTCCAAAATCACCGCTCATATCATAAAAATTCACAATAGGTTTATATTTTTTTGAGCTTCCTTCATAATTTAATTCTTCTAATCTCGTCAGAGGTATACCAGAATAGAATTGACCTTTAGTTGCGCTTTCTTTTTTTGGACCTGTAAAATACCTATAACCTAAACCATCCTCACCAATTCCCTCTACTTTATAGAGGCAACCGATTCCATCAATTGATTTCCTTGGGCTTATATATTTGTCAAAATATTTACCAGAAGCATTACCCAACAAGACACTTCCTGAAGCCCATGTATCTTTTAATAATTTCAATGATCCTTTTTCATGTTTTATAATTTTATATTGGCCTGACTTGAATAAAGTTACTTTTCTTTTGCCAAGTTCTAATTCTAGACCTTTTTCAAGTTCTATAATTTCATTGTTAAATTTATCAATATCATATTCGTTGAACGGCTTGTTTGGTCTAAAAAAATCTTTTTGCTTAGAATATATTAGAACCTGTTCTATCAATTTTTGAAAATCATCTTTTTCATTTAGTGACTTACTGGCATATCTAACTTGAATATAAAAACAGTCAACAAAATTTTCTTCTCCAAATATTTCATCACAAATCGTTTTCAAGTTATTAGCCTCATTATCATCAATGCTAATGAAAATAACCCCATCATCACGAAGCAGGCTGTGAGCCAGTTTTAACCGAGGGTACATCATGCTGAGCCACTTGGAATGAAAGCGGCCATCGGCGCGGGAATTTGCTTTTGCAATGATTTTCTCACCTTGCTCATCTACCTGACCACTATCCACTAACCACTGATCACTGCTTACCGAAAAATCATCATTATAAACAAAGTCTTTCCCCGTATTATAAGGCGGATCAATGTAAATCATTTTAATTTTTCCGGCGTAAGACTTCTGTAAAAGTTTTAGAACTTCGAGGTTATCGCCTTCTATGTAAATGTTCTTTGTGTTTTCTTCGTCAACGCCGTCACCTTTTACCGGGATAAGGGTTCCCCTGGGAGGAATGGCTGCCGCGCGTTTTGCCGCCCTCTTGCCGGGCCAGTAGAGACCGTAGAAGTTGTCGTCCATTTCAATGGAGTCTTCTTCGTTGTAGTCGCCAAGAGCGTCGTAGAGGGAATTAAAGTCCAGCATGCCGTCTTTAAAGGCTTCGGGGACAATTTGTTTAAGCTGCTCAAGCTGCGTTTCGTTGAATTTATAGGATGGCTTTAGTTTTTGCGGCATGGGGCTACCTCGTTAGAAATTTTCCTGGTTCATTAAAAACTCCAATTGTTTTGTTTAAGAAATTCCTGTAAGTTTATGCAAGGTATTTGAAAATGCAAACAGATATTTGGAATTTTTGCAGCATTGGGTACATTTTTTTCTTGAGTAACTACAGTTCCATTTTCCACATAGGCTTTGGCAATTATGAAAGGGTCAGCAAACGGATCACCTTTTAATAATTTTTGCTGGCTTATACTTTGGAAAAAATGAGGAACACTATAAATCCGGGTAATGAACTGAAGTTCTTCTGAAGAGGGATCATGGAAAAAGTTTGGGTTGGCTATTGCCCAGGCTTCAAGTTCATCTTTTCGGTTTAACTTCCTGACTTCGTTGCGAACTTCACGGACCGACAAAATTTTTTCTTCAGTAATCATCTTATCAAAACAAGACCAAAAAGAAGGAAAAGAATCACGGTAATAATGTCTGAATATTCCAGAAAGCGTATTGTTATCGAATATGTAAACCATTATTACCTCAAAACATATCCTTCAAAGGCCGGTATATTACCAACCTTTATGCCCAGATAATCCGCAAGCCTTTCAACATCTATATTGCCTTTATAATAATGTGAGAACACAAGATTTATATAATACATGCCTAAATATGACATTTTCGTATTATAATGATCACCGCCAGATTTGTTTTCTTTCTTTTTCCGTCTTGAGTCAAGAAACTCTTTTAACCACTTCTCAGTATATGATTTATACGTTTTTGCAGTGATTAAATTGGAGTTCAAATATTTCCGTAAAACAACCTCGCGGCTCACCTTAAAAGTATCTGCCATTTCGATCAAATTTGCTTCACTAAAAACAGGGGTATTCACCTGGAATACAGACATTGGCAGAAGGAACTCTCCGGCAAATTCATTACATTTCTGTTCGATGGCATAATAATCAGAACTCAAATGTTTGAAAAAAGATTCCTGAAGAGCATCAACACCACCGGCTTTATAAAGCAAATGGCCTACTTCGTGGAATATAGAAAAAATCTGCCGGGTCTTGGACATGCTGTTGTTAATTTGAATAACAGGATAATTTTCATCATACAAACAAAGGCCGGAATAGTGATCATTATGGAAAGCATCCTTGAAAATAAAAATATCACGGGCGATTAGGGCATTACGCCACGCTTCTATACCTTCATCCGGGTTCCTCCATGACCTCTGGGTTTGGAGATCGATATTCAGGAATTTTCTAATTGACTTTGCCAAGTTGGGGAGATTCGAAGCAGTGGTGAGTTTAAAATTGTCCAACAGCCGAGGCATCTTTTCCTCATTTGGGGTAAATAGTTCTTTCAGGTTTAATTGGTAAACTTTCGCTTTTTTATAAATTCTGATGATTTCAGATGGCATAGAATCCACCACTTCACTGGGAAGGGTTCTGAAATCGGCCTTGGGGAAACTCTCTTGAGGGACAACAGGAAAAAAAAATACCGCAGTCGGACGCTTATAAACTTTATAGGCCAGTTTTTCCAGTTGAGGGTAAGTTGGAGTTAAAATACCTTGTTCCCAACTTTCAATGATATCTGGCTTTTTATTAAGCTTCTTGGCTACGTCAACGGTAGATAAACCACTAGTTTCCCGAGCCCACTTGAGGATGTCTTTATTTACTGGAATAGCTTGAGTCACTTTCTACCCCCTATGGCTCAAGACTGTTTTTGTCTGTTACTGTAGAAAAAACGTCCCCTCACTGTTACACATCACGAATCTGCTAAGCAGGGCCGGAGAGGTGCGGGGGGTCCTATCACCTCCAATATAAGCCGGTTCTTCATTTTTTTCAAGCGGTTTTTCTAAAAATCCCTTATAGTATCTTTATAATTAGGATGTTTTAGAAATATTTGACTATAAGGCTGACGTTTTATTCTGGTACGGTAATAATAACTAATTATTCCCTTAAAATCAATAAAACATTACCGTTCAGTAATATCCTATTGACTTTCACCAAAATATATACTATTCTTACCGATAGGTAATATGGAGAAAACATGACGTTAAAAGATTCCAAAACCTTCGGCAAGGCAATCCGCATATATCGCAAAAGGCAGGGGGCAACACAGATACAGTTGGCGGCAGTGGCTAATACCGGCGTGCGCTTTATTGGCGATCTTGAAAACGGAAAACCTACTGTGCAGCTTGATAAAGCTCTGCGGGTGGCAAATATTCTAGGCATGAAAATAGAAGTCCCGGATTTAAATGAGGCTGATAAATGAGCAGAAAACTTAATGTTTACCTTTGCGGGGAAAAGACCGGCGTATTAACCGAGGATGATTTATTGCAGCTCTCGTTTCAATATCAGAAAAACGCAAAGCCTTTGTCTGTCCGCTTGCCGGTCAGAGACGAAAGTTACCCCCATGTTTTGGCTTATCCCTTCTTTGAAAATTTAACCCCCGAAGGTGAAGCGTTTGAAATACTCACAAAAGACCATATTTCCGGAAATAAGGTTTTTTCCATTCTTGACCGTTTCGGCGGCGATTGCGCCGGAGCGGTGTCATTTTACGAAACAATGCCGAATGGTAAAGATGAAAACCCGCATGAAATAACTTCATCAGAAATGGTAAAAATCATTGATAAGCTGCCTCAAGATCCCTTGCTCACCGGTATAGACAACCCTCCACGCCTCTCTCTGGCCGGAGCCCAGTCAAAGTTTGCAGTGTATAAATTTGAGGGAAAATATTATCGCTCCAGCGACAAATATCCTACAACTCATATAATAAAAATTGCAAATCAACGGTTTCCCAATTTACTGGAAAACGAATTATTTTGCATGAAACTTGCAAGGATTGTTTTATCAAACATACCGGATGTCGATTTAATGGAAGCTGAAGGCCGTCAATATCTTGAAATTACAAGATATGACAGATACTTAAAAAACAGAATTGTTCTCCGTGTTCATCAGGAAGATTTCTGCCAGGCGCTTGGTATTGTTTCCGGAAGGAAATATCAGACAGGCGGCGGAGTCAAATTAAAAGCCTGTTATGAACTTATAAACGAATTTTCTGAAAATCGATTAGCGGATATCCTCAGGTTCATGGAATGGATTATTTTTAATTATTTAATCGGCAATACCGATGCTCATGCAAAGAATTTATCTTTGCTTCACAGCGACACAGGTATCTGTCTTGCCCCTTTTTATGATTTGTTATCAACCGAGGTCTATTCTGAAAATACTGTCGATCATAAAATGGCCACGCTTATTAACGGCAAGGGGAAATATAATTCCTTAAGAACTAAAGATTTTATTGCGCTATTTGAAAACCTGGACCAAAACGCAACAAATATGATGAAAACAATAAAAGACATATTCGGGAGTATTGTTCCAGCAGCGGAGAAACTTCTGGAAAGCCTTCCCCCGGCATCAATATATGATGAAATAATCGCAATTATCAGAAACCGCTATTCCGTTTTGTTTGTTCAACACTAATCCCCTGGTCACTGATCGCTGTCCACTGTTAACTGCCCGCTTCCTTCTAAATTCGCAATAATAAACGCTTCCGTGTCCTCCTCGTCCCGGTATTCCTCGTAATACTTTTTGAAATCCGCAGTTGTTTTTGTTCCTGATTGCAGGGCATATTCCCGGTAAGATGAACAGGAAAAACGGCCGTCGCAGTTACGGCAGGTCCGTGTTGCAAAAATAACATTATTTTTTCCGATTGTTTTAAGCAAATCTTTTAAAGGTTTTGCTTCAAAGGAATGGTTTTCGATTTTATCAACAACTTTGGCAAAGTCGGCAATGGTTTCCTTTACTTTTCCATGATCAAAGCCAACAGGGATAACAGGATTCCACTTTTCCACTTCCCGCGCAATATAATCTTCATTCCCGCTTTCCAGTGCGTTTTTCAGCGTTCGGGGGAAGGCTGTAGAAATAACCGCTGTTTCGTCCAGCTTTTTTTTATGTATGTTTTCCCAAATATGGGCGTAAATATTCAACTGCTTCTCGTAAAAATGCCTGTTTGCATCAATAAAATCCGGATCATGGGTTTTGATGTCGTACATCCAGACTTTATCCTGTTCGGCAACAATATCAACAACGCCTTCAATGGTAAAACGCCGGTTCTGTTGCGTGTATTGTTCCGGCAGGGTTAATTTAACTTCTGTCTCGCTTACACGTTCCGCAACAGAACGTAATTTGCGGTAATACCATAATACCTGTTTCCATGCCGCTTCTTTTACATCGGCGGTAAGGGCATGGCCTCCTTCAAGCCGAAGCATCGCATAGTTTTCTTCAAACTTTTCTCTTAATTCCTGTTCAATTTCTGCCTGCGTCATAAGAGGCTGTCCTTTTTTCTTTCATTAATTAACATATAGTGAAGGTCTTCAATTGTCTCATGTACCAGACTGCCAAACAGCATTGTCTGTGACCGGCTTGGCACAAAACCGTATTGGCGAAGCATCATGTATTGGCGCGGACAGCGTTCATACAGGAGGTAATCTGACGTATACGAATAAGTTTTTCCCAGGTCTTCAGTATCAAGGGCAGCTTTCTGCACGCTGGAAAAGTTTGCCTGTATCTCCGGAATTGTTGGAAACTTACCCTCATTAAAGAACCGGATAAAATAATCAGATGCCCGAAGCTGTTCGGGCTTAGGCACAACGCCGCCGCTTCTTGTAGTAGAAAAGCGCGGCAATATAAGCACGTTCTTTGCACGGCTCAAAGCCACGTAAAACATCCTCATATTGTCGAATCTTGAGATACGTTCCAGGGGTTCCCCTTCATCATAATCCGGGTAAAGGTTTTTCTTTATTCCCCGCACGACTATTTCTTTTACATCGGCGTCTCTTTCCCTGCGATCGCAGTTACCCAGGACAACCACAGGGAATTCAAGGCCCTTTGACTGGTGTATCGTAAGAAATGATACCCGGCCTTTGGGGAAAGGATCATCGGAATCCTCATACTCCGACTCGCCCCGGCGGTAAAGGGCATAGGTAAACGAAGAAAAGAAACAGTGCGCGAAAACATCGTTTTTGTAAAACCCGCCTGTGATAACGGAACCGTATTGTTCCATAAAACGGGAAAGGTACTGGCTTATCAGGGAAAGGTTGCAAACAGGCCCTTCATCCGTGCCGTCTTCTGCAAGGCTCCACATATCGCTGAAATATTTAAAACCGCATATCTGGTAAAAAAGGTCAAGGATCGACCAGTCAAGTGATGTAACCCTGCTTATTATATAATCTAAAGAGAAAGGGTTTCCTTCTGCTTCCCGCCTTTCTATTATATCATCAAATATTTTCCCGCTTATATTTTTCTCGCCTTTTTTGGAAAGCCCCGCATTGTAAAATTGCCGCTTCATTGACTGTTTGAAGGGATCTTTGAGGTTAAGATTATTCTTCTCCGCCATTGAAACAAGAGCATCATGATCTTTTACAATTATCTTTAGTTCTTCATTTTTCTCACTGACAAAATCTTTTAGCCTCGTATCCGCATCGCAAAGTTCATCAGCAGTTTTAAGGCACTTTTTCATCCATTCCCTGTAGTTTGCAAGGCTTCTCCCAAAAGATTCATCATATTTTGGCATCCCAAACACTTTTAGCAAAATTCCCCAAATTGCCTCCGCTTCATTAACTTCCAGGAATCGTCCTGCCCTCGGGGCGTAAACCTTTAGCTCGTCATTGGTATTAAAAAGATTAAACTCTTTATTTACTTCCTCAAAGGCTTTCTTAAAACCTTCTACCCGTCCGTTCTCTTTATTGTTAAAGGAATCCCAAAGAGACGGGAAAAGAAACGCGCATTGGGAATAATCTTCAATTTTCTTTGCCTTCTTTAAATCATAAATAAAGTGCGCTACCTGTTTGTAGATATTGTCCGCTATTGTATGATCCGTCACTATCACCGAGGGGAAATCATCCTGGTGATACGCTTTGATTTTTTTATCATGTATCCGGTAATAACCGGTTTTTGGAGCGTCCTTCTTCCAATTCCCTAAACCAATAAAACTTGTATAGGCTTCAACAATTTTCTTTCGCGAACGGTAGTTTATATCAAGGTCTTTCCGTACCGGCCTTACCCCGAGATACTTTTCGCAGCGGCTTTCAAACTCTACAAGATTTTCTACGGCAGCGCCCCTGAACCGGTAAAGCGCCTGATCGTCATCCCCCACAACGCAAATATTCTTGTGGCCTTTGGCAAGTGTAAAATATATTTTTTCCTGTATTGCGTTTGTGTCCTGGTATTCGTCAATGATCACGTGTTTGAAGATTTTTTCTGCATTCTTAAAACTAACAAGCTGTTCATAAGCCGCTTTTTGCAAAAGCGAAAAATCCACATGCCACGGCGGTTTTTTCAAATCATCAAGGTAAAGGCGGTACATCTCTATCAATTTTTGAAACGTCTCTTGCTGTTTTTCTTCAACCGCCTCTTTAATGCACTGCTTTGGCTCAAGTGTTTCTTCTGAAAGCCGGTTAAAAAAAGCCAAACAGGAGTTCACAGCAAGGTGGCGCGACTGGCTGGGGCCGTTGCGGTTAATATTGTTAAAAAATTTGTTTATTCCTTCAACAGCCGTTTCAACATCAGTAAAACCCGCCCCAAGACAAAGGTCTGACCAGTACCGCCTGCCAAAAAGCTTAAAGTATTGCGATAACTCGTCCAGTAGCATGGGCGGGCGCCTTCGGGAAGAATCCTTTGAAAAACGCCTGTCTGTAATAATCTTCCGGCATATTGAATGCGCCGTTCCAAGAGCCATGCCGGAAATGTCATACGGCTGCCCCGTTCTGTTGGTTACAAGACCCAAAAGCGATCGGAGCCCGTCTTTTAGCTGTGTCGCCGCTTTTTCAGTAAAAGTCGCAAGAAAAATTTCTTCCGGCTTTACGTCATGGTATACAAGCAAATTTAAAGTACGCCACAAAAGCACCCTGGTTTTACCGGAACCGGGACCGGCCGTAAGGAAAAGGGGTCCTTCCGCATACAGTATTGCCTCTCTCTGCGGTTCATTTGGAGTAAACTGCCGTTCTTCCCAAAATTCTTCAATCGGCGGCAAATTTGACATGAAGAAAACTCCCAAGACAACGGAAGTTGTTCAGAAACTGAAGTTTCCGAACAACTCCAATGTTACCTAATTCATTACAATGCAAAGAATTACACCATGCCAGCAGAGAGACTTGAACTCTCACACCCTTGCGAGCGGTAGATTTTGAGTCTACTGCGTCTGCCATTCCGCCATGCTGGCCTGTACCGTTTTTACTATACCCCTAAACTTGTTTCCGTCTCAAGGGCCAATTATTTCAAGTCTGTCCATAAAGTAACCGGCTTTTTGGACAGACGCTATTTCATTCCCCGATGATTTTCACCAGAACCCGTTTGCGGCGGCGGCCGTCGAATTCGCCGTAGAAAATTTGCTCCCAGGGGCCGAAGTGGAGCCTGCCGCCTGTTACGGCTACCACCGCTTCGCGGCCCATGATCTGCCGTTTCAGATGGGCGTCGGCGTTGATTTCGCCGCTGTTGTGGCGGTAGGAAGAAACCGGCTCGTGGGGGGCGAGTTTCTCCAGCCAGACGTCAAAGTCGTGGTGCAGGCCGGATTCGTCATCGTTGATAAAAACGCTGGCGGTAATGTGCATGGCGTTTACAAGGCACAGCCCTTCCTGTATGCCCGATTCCGCGAGAAGGGCTTCCACCTCGCCCGTGATATTGATAAATTCCCGCTGCCTCGCGGTATTAAACCACAGCTCTTTAGTGATCGATTTCATTCCTCATCTCTCCTTTTTCATTTTCCCGTACTTTCCGAACAAATCATCGTATAACGCGGCGTTCTCCCTTTCGGGCAGGAATGTTTTTTCAACGCGCACAAGGCGGGCGGCAGCCTCCGCAAATGACCCGCAGGCCCCAAGCGCGCAGGCGCCGATAATGGCAAGGCCGAGGAGTTCGGCCTCTTTTTGCGGGGGAACAAGCACCGGCTTGCCGGTAATGTCGGCCTTAACCCGGTTCAGCAGATCGCTGCCGGACGCGGCGCCGCAAACGCGCAGTTCGGCGACGGCCGCGCCGGCTTCTTCCATAATGCCAATAATGTCGCGTATGGCAAAGCAAATTCCCTCCAGCACGGAACGGGCGAATTCGGGCCGGCCGGTGGAAAGGCCAAGGCCGCGCAGGGCGCCCCGCGCCGAAGGGTCCCAGACAGGGGCGCGCTCCCCGGCAAGGTAGGGCAAAAACACAAGGCCGCCCGCGCCGGCCTGCGCCTTTCCTGCAAGCGAATAAAAATCATCGTAGCTTTCCAGGCCCAAAAGATCGCGGCCCCACTCGGCGGCTTTTCCCGTGGTGGAAACTACCCCGGAAAGGTTCCAGAAGGGCTTTACCGGGTGGCTGTACGACATAAGCCGGCTGTCGCTGACCGGGTTTTCCGTGCAGGCGTTTATTCCCTCGGAGGTGCCGGCGCGGTCGCAGGCCTGCCCCGGCTTTACGGCCCCGGAACCGAGAATCGACGCGAAAAAATCG
>JGI24702J35022_10000777_pt1 | contig 19801 bp, 20 predicted proteins | sample TergutTh196P4_FD_35022 | JGI IMG/M metagenome (IMG submission 35022)
CCCCTACAATATTATACCAGGGAATGGCGTTTATGTAAGGATTACACGCCGCGTTGATTAACCGTGTTTTATGAGTTTCGCTCGATAAATCATGGTCAGTTCGCGCGTCAATGCTAGTAGTTATCGCTCTCTTTGCAGGTATAGACGCGCAGCGTTGTTGTGTGCGGGAACTGTAGGGGGGGAAAGAGCGATAAGTACCCACGCGGGTCTTTACTGTAAACGTCGGTCCCATAAAGCAACAAAGGAGAAGTGAAAGAATGAGAAAAATTAAAAGAATCATGCCTTTGATTCTAAGCCTTGCGTTGATCGCGTCAACGGCTGTTATTGCGCCAATACAAACAGCGATGATGGCGGATTACCCACTGAGCATTATGGAGCCGCCCGTATCACAAAATGTTTTAGCAAACTCGGATGTTACATTTTACGTTGTTATGCTTGGCGGTGAAGAACCGTACAGCTTTCAATGGCAATCAGGCGCAAACGAATCAGGCCCGTGGGTGAACGTTACAAGCGGAGGTTCAGGTTATACCAGCGAAACTTTGACGCTCACCTCGGTTACGACCGGGATGAGCGGGACGTGGTATCGTTGCGTGATAACGGATAGCGATACCCCGCCAGCTACGATTGAATCGCTAGCCGCGCGGCTTCAGGTAACAAGCGGCACGACGCGGACCGCCGCCCCGACAGCTAGCTACAACTCTGGTACTACGGCTTCCAGCAACATCATTGGCATAAATGCGGCAATTACACTCGCTACAACTGCAACTGTCGCAAATAACCCAAAGATTTACTACACGACTGGCGCGACTGCAGCTGAAACACCCGATCCGACATTGGCGTCAAAGGTGTTTGATTACAGCGAATGCATCCAAGCGCCGGCGACGCCGGGGACGTTCTGCGTAAAGGCTATCGCGACGAGTACCAACGCGGCTACAAGCACCGTCGCCATATTTACGTACACTGTAACAAACGACAGGCAACGCCTTTCGGATATCAAATCGGATCCAGACTTTCTTGCGTGGAAAGCAGGAAATTTCCTTGGCGAGATGCCAAAGGTAGTCGCTGACAAAATTGACGCCGTGATCGACAGAATGTCGCTGACCGAACGGGCGAGGTTCACAGTCGGTGATGGTTCCAGTTATGGCACCGGAAGGGTTCCCGGAACCGCCGGGCATACAATCGCCATGATTGATTTTGGAATTCCGCAGACATCCTTCTCAGACGGCCCCGCCGGACTCAGAATTACAACTGGGAGTACAACTGGGACGTATTTGAGGCGCCCAACTTATTGGCCAAACGGCAGCGCGCGTTCAGCCACATGGAACAAGGATCTGGTCTATGAGATGGGTAGCGCATGGGGTGCGGAGTGCTACTACTTCAGCAGCGACGTTCAACTCGCGCCCGGAATGAATATCCACAGAAGCGTACTCAACGGACGTAACTTTGAGTATTATTCGGAAGACCCGATGCTTTCAGGCCGTACAGCGGCAATGGAGGTAAGCGGTTTTCAGGAAAACAACCCCGTCGGCATGATGATAAAGCATTTCGCCGTCAACAACCAAGAAACAAACAGAAGCAATAAACCCACTGCGGTCGAAACAAGGACGCTCCGTGAAATCTATTTGAGAAACTTCGAATATGCCGTGGAGGAAGGCAAACCCTGGGCTATCATGAACTCCTATAACCAGGTAAACGGCGTAAGCTCAGCCCAGAACTTTGGTTTGAACACGGTAATAGCGAAGGGTGAATGGGGATTTAAGGGCTTCCTCTGCACTGACTGGGGAAGCGGAACCGGCGGATACGGCAACGCAGGCGATTTATACAGTGTATACAACGCTGCCGGACTAACCACCACCACCACCGGATCCCTTACCGCTAACAACTCAAGCCGGCTCGCGTCCGGCAATGACACGCTGCAGTACGCGTCTGCGGATAACGCTGGCATAACCAGCTCGGTAACCAACGCCACCCACCCGCTGACCCAGGCTCGTGTCGACCAGGCTGTCAGGCTCCTGCTGACAATGGTCGTTAAGGGCCCGGCGTTTAATAATAAACCCTTGATCTTCGGCAACACCGATCAGGAAGTAATGGATAAAAACCGCGCCTTGGGATTGGAGATTGGCGACGAGTCCATCATACTGCTAAAGAATGGTACTGTTAACGGCAAACCGGCGCTTCCGCTTGCGGTACCAACAGCGCCGCAGCAAGTTTTGTTGCTCGGATCGACGATGAACACGCTTATCAATGGCGGTACCGGGAGCGGCGCGGTGAACTTAGCCTCCGGGGAAAGCATTCCTCAATTGGCTGCTTCCATACAGAACATCGTTGGTGGTAGCGCCCGAATAATCAACTCTAACGGACTAACTGGTGTTACCACTACCAACGGCGAAAATGTTATCACCCAGTCCCTTTTTGACTCGACTTGGAACACTGGTAATATCTCCGCTGTTGTCTATGCTTACAGAAGGACGTCCGCTGAAGGCTCCGACCAAAGCGCGACCGGATCCCCAGGATCATCCATGACGGGTTATCAGAACTCCGCGCAGGAAACGAACATAATAAATCAGGCTTCCGCGTTTGCAAAAGCGCACAATATCCCATTCATTGTCATGCTTAACATGGGCACATGGACAACAATCAGCACCTGGGCAGACAAAGCTGACGGTATAATAATGTGCTGGGAGCAGGGAATGGGCGGAGGCGTGCCAATGGCGAGAGCGCTTTTCGGCTTGTCCAACCCATCGGGCAAGACCCCGACGTCCGTACCCTACGCCATTTCCGGCAACGCCTCCAATGGACAGAGATACAATCCTACCGAGGGGCAGTTCGCCATATCAGGCACGACGGTGGTCTATTACCATGAGGGTATCTACGTTGGTTACCGCTACTATGACACATTCAACGTGCCGGTAGCGTTCCCGTTTGGCCACGGCCTCAGCTATACTTCGTTCAAGTACAGCAACGCGAAACTCAGTAAGACGACGTTCGATGGCGTCAACGATAAGCTGACGGCGAGTGTTACGATTACCAACACTGGAAAAGTCGCCGGTAAGGAAGTCGTTGAGTTCTATATCGGCGCGCCCGGCGTTCAGATGCGCAAGCCGGTCAAGGAACTAAAGGGCTACGAGAAGACCAAACTTTTAGAGCCAGGAGAGAGCCAGACAATCACTGTTGAGTTTAATGCTGAATCCCTCATGTCGTACGCAGACGCAGCCGTCACTGTCGGTGGTAGCGGCGTAGCGGGCGACTGGCTTGTTGAAAGCGGCCATTATGTAGTCTATTTCGCCTCAACATCGCAGGATATCAGGGCTACCAAGTCATTTACCATTGATGCCGGATTCTTGGTAAAGCACGTCGCCGAGACGGCTATGTCGCCAACCTCAGCCTACCAAACGACGTTGGCAGCTAACAGGAGATTGCCGACTCAGATAACAGTTTCGTTTGTACCCGGCGGCGGCCTAGCCAACTTCCAGAAGGCATACTCGGTAATGGGTTCTGCTTACAATTACCTGCCGGTTTGCCCGATAGACGGCATTGCCTGGGAATGGTACACAACCTCGGATCTGACTACGAAGGTTACGGAAGCGACGCTTGTTCCATCGGCTGCTACGACGCTATACGCCAAATGGGTAATGCCAGCTATCGAACTAGTGGTAGCGGGCGACAAAGCGACAGCTTCCGCCAGTGTATACCACGATTCAGCAACGCCAGTTAACGCCACGCTGATCATCGCGGTTTACGACGCGGCTGGCAGAATGCTATCTACAACCTCGGACAACGTTGTCGCTGTGGCGGCAAACACGCCTACCGCGATCAGCGTATCCATACCGGTCTCCGGAACAGCGGCCAGCGTCAAAGCGTTCCTGTGGGAAAGCGATACGTACATACCACTGGTAGAAAACGCTGTAGTTGTGATTTAGTAACGTTTTCAACCTCGTAAGGCAATAGCTATAGCCTTACTAAGCAAAAGTTTCAACCTAATCGAGCCAGGGCCGGTCGAGAGTGATTTTCGACCGGCCCTTACAAACAAGTTACAAAGAAAAGAAACAAGTTCAGACAAAGAAAAGAAACAAGTATAAAAGTATTGTATTTAGCCGGTAAATGTGCTAATATGGCATTCGCTGGCCTGATGGCGCGACTATCAGACCTAATTGCGGCCAAGGTTCCACTTGTGAAACGAATCAAAGGGGTATAGCTCAGCTGGTAGAGCACTGGTCTCCAAAACCAGGTGCCGAGGGTTCAAATCCTTCTGCCCCTGCCAGGAACAAAACAAGCCTACGCTAAAATATTTTTTAGTGTGGGCTTGACTAATTATTAACAGTTGTTTGCGTTCTATTACGCCAACGCCACCCGTACATAGTCGTCAACTTCTTCAAGGATACCAAGATCGCCTGTAAGATGAAATTGCTCATAAGCATCTGCAACGAATAACAATAAATCCGTCTTTCGATCAAGATTGAGAAAGTCACCAATCGACAAACCATGAGCCTTGCAATAAAGATTTGCAATGCGGATTTGCATATATAGAATATGGTTGAGTTTTTCAAATGGCATTGATTGTCTCCTCTTAGACCTTCGCCCATTCTTCCCAGTTGCCTTGTTCTTCGGATAGGAGCATATCTAGTATGCTTTCAGCACTTTCAAAGCAAAGGCGGGACTGCGGATCTTGAAGCAACTCGTAAGTCTTAGTCTCCATAATTATACGCAAAGCTTCTGTTGGTGACAAGTCTTTTTCTTTTGCATATTGTGAAACAACTATCGTAGCAACTATATCAGCACAGTATTGCGCTTTTTCTTGTTCAACACTCATTGGAATTTCTCCTTTCGGATTAACGTAAGGCAGTCAATAGCCCGTTGCGTTGAAAAAAAGTATTGCGAGGGTAGCCTGTATGGTAATAGCAATCGCACCAGTTCATCAATCGCAGCGTCTGATTTGAGCTTAAACCTCACCCTCGTTTCCATTGCGTTGCTACTCGTCATCAGGCGCCAGACCATCAGCGTCAGCTTTGGCGCAGAATGCTTCTATCTCGCTTTGGAAAATGATTTCCTTAATATCCTCCACGCAGCCTTCAACATCAGTGCATATCTCGCTGCCCCAAAATCTTACAACTGTCCACTCACAGTTTTGAAGCCTCACTCTGGTTTCGTTATCACGGCAGATATTGCGTTCGATTTTCTTTATCCAATACTCACGGTTGCTCTTTATGCTTGACTTTTTCTTTTCCCAATCCTTGCCATGCCAGAACTCCCCGTCGCAGAAAACCGCTATCCGGTGCTTTGTGATGGCTATGTCTGGTGTCCCCGGCAGTTTTGAGTAATTCTTCCTATAGCGGATACCAGCTCGCCATAAGGCTTTACGCAGGGACACTTCGATTGAGGTGTCCCTGCTCTTAATTCGGCTCATTGTGCGACGGCGCTTTTCGTCACAGGTTGGCACATAAATTCCCATTTGCTTGTCTCTACACATTTTTGTTTCTCATTATAGCACATGGGATAGAAGATAGATAAAAATTTCTAGAAATCTATGCAAATCTTCTTTCGGCTATGATATGATAGGTAATCATTGGACATGGAGAATGTAAATCAAATGGAGTGGTAGGCCATGCCGACAGATATTCATATAACAAATCCAAAAGAGTTCATGGAACTTGCTGTGAAAACCATGCTGAATTCTAAAAGCGAGAGGAGGACTGACAAAAGCAGCCCTCTGGTTGGCGCCGTCTTNGTCATGCACGATGGCCGTGTTGAAAAGGCGTTTCGCGGTGAACTCAGTGAAGGTGATCACGCGGAATACACACTTCTTGAAAGNAAGCTATCTTCGGTGGATTTGACTGGAGCGGTTCTTTTTTCTACGCTTGAACCATGCGCCCCAGGATCAAGATCAAGTTCCAAAACAAGCTGTGCAGAACGAATAGTTAGTCGGCGGATCGCGAAAGTGTGGGTGGGGATCGAAGACCCCGATCCACTTGTTGATCGCAGAGGGATTCAATATCTTCAGGAGCACGGCGTAGAAGTTGAACTCTTTGATCGCGACTGGCAGGAGAGCATCAGGAAGGCAAACGTGGACTTTATTTATGGCGCCGAGGAACGGGCAAGCCGTGCTGAAAACGAAACTATATTATTAGAAAACCTTTCCGAAATCGAACAGCCCATCTTATCCGCAACGTTTGATGATCTTGACGAAGAAGAAATCAAAAAATTCATTGAAAAAGCCAAAGAGCTTAAGTTAACCTATGTCTCTGAAGAGTTTTATCGTGTTTTTATTCAGCTGAAATATCTTGCGGAAACCGACACAGGCATTCACCCTACAGGACTAGGGCTTCTTCTTTTTGGGAAAAATCCTCAGATTTTCTATCCACATGCTGTTATTCGCGCAACACATATAAACGCTGATGGAAATGAGGATATCGAAACTTTCTCCGGATGCTTACCAAAGCAAGCTAAAGATAGTATAAACTGGTTTAAGAAGTTGGTTGGAAACGGAATTGATAGATCAAGCGCTGAAAGAGAAGAAATTTATAGTTACCCAGAAGATGTTATACGTGAAAGTGTAATAAATGCCCTGGCGCATAGGTCGTATGACATTGACGGAGCGGCGATACATCTGGAAATTAGTGATGAAACAATCGTCATCCGAAGCCCCGGCGGCCCTGTCAAGCCCATTAGTATGGAGAAAATTAAAAATCTTAACGCTCCATATCTAAGCAAAAATCCAAAAATTACATACACATTTGAAAAGCTGAACCTTTCCGAAAACAGAGGCTTTGGGTTTAAAACAATTCGAAGTCTTCCTTTGAAATATGGCCTTCCTCTACCGACAACTACCTATGATGAACCATATTTGACTTTTGCATTTTCACGAGCCTATGGCCTGGGTACTAGCGATGAACGAATCAGCAAGCTCAGTAATATTGAAGCCAAGGGATTTGATTATATTCGATCAAACTCTCCTATAACGCGCAATGCTTATGAGAAAAACCTCGGCATAAATACGAAGACCGCGCAGCGAAATTTGTCGCTTTTTGTTGAACTTGGACTTGTCAGAAGAGTCGGATCAGGTCCTAATACGTCCTACGAGATTATTGAATAGGACACAATCGCGACAATATAGGTGTCGCGATGTCGCGATTATTGGTAGAAAAAACCCTGTTTCAGGCATATCGCGACAATATGCGTGTCGCGATGTCGCGATTATCGGTAGAAAAAACTCTTTTTTAGGCGTATCGCGACAATATGTGTGTCGCGATGTCGCGATTATCGATTGAACGAACCCTTTTTTAGGCGTATCGCGACAATATGCGTGTCGCGATGTCGCGATTATCGGTAAACCAGATCATTTTTCAAGCGTATCGCGACAAAACCTGCTTGATGAGATAAATCAAGCCCGCAGCATAGCTTTTGCCGTGGGCTTGATTATTTCGTAAATCGTTATTTCACTGTTTCTTTTATTCTGACTCTGGACGCTGTGTCGCGTCGTGGGCGTAACCCACTTTATAGTCCGCCCTTGCAAGGCGTTGCGTCAGGCCCTGAGCATTTGGCGCTGGGTGTCCTTTTCCCTAGCTGAATTGACTAAATCCATAACTTCCTCGGGTATCAGATCATTGACTTCTATAAACTCCATAAGCTCTTGTATATTTAAACCATGTTTCTGGGCGACTAGCTCATATCGTTTGTATACCAACTCTTCCAACTCGTTTCCAAGGGAAGCGATAGCTCTGTCTATTCTTTTTATCTCCTTATCATAATCAATTTGAGAGTAACTCTTCCGTAACATACGACCTTCACTTTCTCCGATAATCCTGAGCGCAACAGCTTAACCATTGCGCATCAGCCTAATAGTTCCAATATTCTGCCCGCGTCGTTAAAGCTAACGTAGTATCTATACATTGGCTTTGTCACACAGAACACCGCGATAATATCGCCCATTAAATCGTCAATGATCCCATGTAAATTGTCCCATGTGTCATCTGTATGTAGTTTGACATGCGCTCCAATTGAATAGTTCATAATTATCATAGATGCCTTATTACGGCAAAGGCTGTAAACAATGCGAACAATCTTTTGTACAAGGCAATTATACAGCGAGGCCAGGACTCAAATCAATAATCGTTGCATTGTTACTTGGAGGCCCATAACGTTGAAAATATACACATTACAGATTGAAAATATAATTGGAGTATTAAAGACTAGTATATTGCGTCCCCTAGGTAGCATTGCATATTCCGAAAATAAATACGCTTTGGTGGAAAAACAGAGGTGGCGATAAAGTGAAATGAAAAGATTAATAGATTTTGAGAAAATTATGCCTGATTATTGCCAAATATTGCCGATTGCATGATTACTATAATTGTGCTACTATATTCAAAAGACAAGCAAAAACAAGGTTTTATGGTGCTAAACTATGGCTGAAAAAGCTACAACATCACAGCGTGACGCGGTTCTGGTCACCGTCTTGGAGCGGTTGTCGGACCAGATACGCCAACAGAACCAGGCGTTTGATGAAATAGCGAAACAACAGCTCGGGCTGTCTAAAGCGGTTGAAAATGAGCGGCTCAGCTTGAGGGCGCGGCAAGATGGCGCTGAAGAGGCGAGCGGAAAGCTGCTGGAGTCGGTTGCCCGCTACCGATCTGATATGCTCAGTCTGGTAAACGAACAGGACGCCATAAATAAAAATATTGCCGACTTAAATAGTTTAGTCAACAAAACAGCTTATGCGCTGGAAAAAAACAATCAGGATCTCGCTGAGCTTAATGAGCGGGTAACGATACTTGAAAACGCCGCAAAAGCGCATTTTGAACATTCACTTAAACAGGCAGATATATTACCAAAGGAAATAGAAGGCTCGACCCGCAGCATTACCAAACTCCATATGGACACGGAAAAAAACCTGGGGAAGGCGCATCAGGAAACGCAGAAGCAGTTGGAGAAGCTACAGCAGGATACAGCGCGTCGGCTGCTGGTGCTGGGTGATATGGAGATTGCGCTGCAGACGCTCCTGGTTCGCACGGAACCACCTGAAAAGAAACCCGCGTGGCCGATCCGGCTGTTCCGCCGCGCGATTGCGTTTTGCAGGGCAAAACTAGCCCGGCTGCAGGAGCGAAAGAAGCCGCGCGCCAAAGATCCATAATAGTCTATCAGCTTTCCCACAGTCGATCGCCAGATATTGCAGCTTTGAGGCTTAACGCCGCATTATAGAGTTCTTTTTTCGAAACAACGCCTTTATTCGCGTCCGCAAGCGCGCTAACGGCTTCTTTTAAAGAACAGCGGTTTTTCGCGATATAGTCAGCCAACAGCGCCTCGTTTGACTGGCCTGCGCCGATGGACGCTTCCGGCGCCCTGCCGAGGTTTGCGACAAGTGTGTATTCGCCTTTTTCAGACGAAGGGTTGTCGTCGAGTTCACCAAGGATTTTCCGAGGATATCCCCGGTATACGCGCTCAAACATCTTTGTCAAGTCGTTACAAAGGCACAATTCAGCTTCGGGCGTTTCTTCATCAAATACCTTCAAAGATCTTTTAACGCGTTTTGGCGATTCAAAAAAAACCGAAGCGACTGCGGCGCTCTTTCTCGCGGATTCGATGGTTTTCCTGATGCCGTTTGTCTCTTTTGGCAGGAAACCATAGAAGGCGAACGATTCTAAATGAAATCCGCAGACCGAAAGGGCTGCGGTAACGGCTGAAGCGCCGCAAACGCTGACGACGTTTATTCCTCTTTCAGCCGCTGCGTTTACGATGATCCCTCCCGGATCGGATACGCAAGGCGTTCCGGCGTCGGATACCAGGGCGATGTTCTTTCCGCCTTCCAGCCTTGCCAATAAGTAATCAACCTGACGTCTTTCATTAAACTTGTGGTTTGATACAGCTCTGTTATTGATACCAAGAATACCAAAGAGCTTTTTCGTGGAGCGAGTATCTTCAGCAGCCACTATGTCGGCTTCCCTGAGGATTAGTTTTGCCCTGTCTGTAATATCCCCGGCATTCCCAATTGGTGTCGCCACGACATACAACGTACCTTTCAAGAACCTACTCCCTCAAATCGGCGTCAGCCTTCGATATTCTGGCAATAGTTATATATAATCTGCGCGACTTCCGCCCTTGTAGCCGTATTTTGAGGCAGGAGCTTGCCACTAGAACCCCTGATTATTTCCCATGATGAAGCCCACCGCATCGCATGAGCCGCGTAGCCGGAAATCTGTGTTATATCGGGAAAGGTATCAAATACAGCGCCTGGTGTTGACAGGTCGCGCCCTTTATACGAGGCATAGCGGTACATTATCGTGGCCATCTGCTCCCTGGTTACATTGTTGTCAGGGCGAAAAGTCCCGTCAGCGTATCCAGTTACAATATCGTTTGCGTTTGCCCACGCGACGGCGTTATAATAGTATAGCGAAGGGTTGTTGGCGTCAGAGAACGTTGCGCTCGCGTCACTTGGAGACAGTTCGTCGAGCCGATGCAGTACAGTTACGAACATAGCTCTTGTCATTTGCGAATTTGGAGCGAATGTAGTCGCCGATGTTCCTGTGAACAGGCCGTTTTTATAAACAAAGCTTATGGCCGCAAAAAACCACGCGCCCTCCGGCGTGTCCCTGAATGGGAGACTCGACGCTGAAGCGCTGTATGACCCGAAGAGATAATAGCCGTCTACACGCGCCGACACATCTGAGTTTGCGGTAACGCGGATCGTTGAGTTTTCGGCGCAGAAATAACGTTGGTACTGCGTTAACTGGGAACCGGACGCGACTTCGCTCCCGGTCGAAACATTTATAACTTCCCCGTTCGTGACATCAAGCGACGCGGATCCCGAAAGCAGAATAAAACTCCCGCCTTCGGACAGCGTTACCATACTCCCCTCCGCAAGCTCGATCTGCGTGAATCCAGGTGCAAAGTTGTACCCTATATATTTTAGGCGAATATCGTCGATCCTACTGGAAACGCCTTCCGTCGAAGTGTTGAGCGAACCCGCTATTTCGGAACGTAACGCTTCGGCAAAAGCGCCTTCCAAATAACTGCGCGTAATCAGCGGGTCTGTGGCCGATCCCGCCGTAGAAGCGGAAGCTGTAACCATAAACAACAAAACAGTCAGCGCCAATCCAGCCGCGACAGCTCTTTTCAAACCAGCGTCCATCCTTTCCGAAAGCTTGTTTCGCCCTACGATACCACATTTTTTATACAATTTCAACCAGCGAAAGGAAAAAACGCCGAGAAAAGAGCCAGATGGAGATATCCACCCTGTGTTTTTGTCAAATTAATCACAGAATATTGACAAAAAATGCGCATTATTTAAAAAGGCCTTGACATATGTTACATATTTGCATAAAATTGTCCAGACCGGGATTGCGACCATGATCAACAAGAGGTAATACAAAGTATTGACGTCAGTCTGGGGAGGTCTGTGGCATGCCGGATAAACAAAATGAAAGTAAATTTATGGCAATGCTGGAGCGCAGGGGTATTGTACGGAAAACCGGTTCTGGCGAAAACCCGCTTGAGGCAAATTTAAATAGCGCGCCCACAAATGAGAAGAATCAAAAAGAAGAACCTTCCAAGGTCGAGCGCGCCAACGAGGTCGTGGAGCGTGAGCGCGTTGAGACTGATTTTCGCGCCATATTCGACCAGCCTGCTGATGAAGCGATGAAGGTCAAGCATGCCGCGCAACAGCCGGTTCCAGGTATGATCAACCCTTCTATTCCAGTTGAGCGGTTTGGGCAGATCGAGAGGGAGGATCCTATTGGAACCGCGACTCGCGCGGAGCCTACGCCACCTAAGCGCGTGGAAATGCCGAGACCATCCCCGTTCTTTAATGGAAGCGATTTCACAGACGGCGATGTCGCGTCTGACGGGCGCTTATCAGGCAGGCCTGAAGCGGCGTTTGCGCAAAACGCGCAATTTACGCCCTCCGAGCCGTATATACCCGATATACCCGAAAGAACGCCGGAACCGCCGCCCCCTGAAAGTTATACGGATAGGTATCTTGATATTGAAGCGCTGTATGAAGCTCTGTCAATGAAGTCGAAGCGGACAGATACGATTTATCTGATAGAGGAGTATCTAAAGACGCTTCCGGAGTCTCTGCCCGATGAATCGCGGCGCGAAATAGTCAGCAGGATAGTCGCCGCTTCCGGTTTTGACTATGACCTTTTGATGGGGGACGGCATTTTACGCGTTAAAATGCTAAAAGAATACGCGGAGCGCTTCGCGAAACATACCGATGATTATATATCAGCGCGCAATTCCGAAGTTGATGAGCTTGAGCAGCAGATTATGAAGCTTCGAAGGCTGATCGAAAACCGAAGAGATCTACACAAGAGGCAATTCTTCGCTATAGAAGCTGAAGCGCAACGGCTGAAGGATATCCTGACTTTCATATCCGGCTAGATTGGCGACTAGCTAACGACAAGCTAACGAAGAACGATGATAAAAGATAAAAGACAAAAGACGAAAGACAAAAGGCGAAAAGACAGTAAAGATGGCTAAGATTAAGTCAACATAGTCTACATAGCGCACCCCCGTCTTCTGGTCGTATCCTTCCGGCCATAGAAGCACGGGTGAGGTTTGCGCTTGTAAGTTTATTATTCAAGTAAAGGGGCGTGGCAGATGTCCATCGGCAAACTGTGGTGTCGAAAAGAAGTTACTAGGCTCAAGCCAGGGCGGATAAGGGACGGAGTGGGGGAACTATCCGCTCGTAATGAAGGCGGAGCGAGTCACTGGCAGATACACCGGGAGGAGAAGGTCGATGAGTAATTATGAGTTGACCGAACGAGGGAAGATATTCGTAGCTGTTGTGCTAGTGTTATTGCTGCTTTTAGTGCCGTCCGCGATTCTTTTGTGTACGGCGGTGGCTCGTCAACCGGAACGGCAGAGTGATCCGCAAGGCGCAATACCGTCAGTAAGCCCTCCCCCATCATTAGTTATAACCCCAACGCCGGAAATTCCAGAAAGCCCGCAGCCGTCTGGCGGCGGGCTTGGCCCTTCAGATGTTCCGATAAATGATGATGGTATCGATGGAAACGATGATACGAGCGATGATGAAAACGTAGGCGCGGCGGAGGCGCCGGATCCTATCATTACCAGGATCCCCGACCAAGATGGCTTGATTCCTGTTGAAAGTGTGCTTTCATTTATATTTTCACCAGCTAGGCAAGACTCACTGGATGATAAAACACTGTCTAATTTGCGCGGTTTTGTTAATTCGCCAGAGAACACTGACGACAGTTCGATCGCGATAGAAATCCCAAAACTGTCTGAAGCGGACACGCAAAAACTGTTGAAGGTTCTGGATAACGCCTTCACCGACTTGGGGATTTCTGAACAACGTCTGGTTTATATCTCTGACCAGGATGCAACTGCTCAAGACGCGTTTGAAGTTACTCTATCTTTCATTCCTCTTGTAATAAAATAACGGTATCGTCTGTAGAGGCATCGACTGCAAAGGCATCGTCCTCAGGGGCCTCGTCCACGCTATCACTTTCGGAAGCGTTACGGATTATTTTTGAAAACTGATCGACGACATTTGCGTACAGCCTAACGCACTCTTGCACTTCCGAAGGCATATTCTGGACTGCCTTGATTACAGCTACGCTTATTGATTCGGCGTCTCGGCGTGACCCTCCGAAGAAGAGGCTTGCGTCAATATCAAATTCGTTGATCAACTTTTGCATGACTGCATATGACGGCGTCGCCCGTCCTTGTTCAAGCATACCTACATGGCCAGGGGATCTTTCGATCACTTCGGCCAATTTTTCTTGCGTGAGGCCATGGGATAGCCTGATATTCTTGATTACCGCAGCGGTAAATTTGTTCATAACAATAAGCAGCCTGTCCATAATGATTCGCCATTCAACGGAATGATATAGTATTCACCAACCTGTTACCAGCAAAAATATTAGTGATTTCTAATATTAAATATTAGTTAGTATCGCTGTGCCTGCAAATGCTGGTTTTTTCGTTATTTTGATATCGTATCTTTTTTAATTATGATGTATAGTGCTACGCCACAGTCAACATTTTTTTATAATTATGAGCGGTAGGAATCGCGGAATTCTTACTGCTCGCAAGCATAGTTGCCATCGTGAACAGTTAGGTTTATCATACGATTGTCCCGGGACGCGTCTTTCGGCTATGCCCATGTGGAAGTGTCTTCCGGCTATTGACAATCAGCAAGATTTAGACTATAAATATATGATAGTAAAACATATAGGGAGGAGATACAAAATGAGCGAGTATTACAACAACCAACCTGGCTACAATCAGAACCAACCTGGCTATAACAACCAACCCGGTTACAGTCAAAACCAACCATCCTATCAGCAGCCTTCACAACAGTATCAGGATCCAGCCGCGTGGCCGCATATGAGACTCAGGGACTGGATAGTTACCCAATTGATGTTGCTTATCCCAATCGCGAACATAGTCTTCATATTTATGTGGGCGTTTGGAAAGGACGTAAACCCCAGTAAAAAGTCTTACTTTCAGGCTACGCTGATATGGTTCGCAGTTGCCATTGTGATTACAATTCTAATGAGCATTTTTATGGTTTCACTTTTTTCAAGTATTTTCAGCGGATTTGCGAATTACTACTATTGATTGACGATCCCGTCCATATCTCGCAGCCTGTAAAGCAGATGCCGGTACTTTGAGCGATGACATTTTATACTTGCGGTCGAAATGATTCCGCGCAGCTTTTCGACCGCAGTAACAGTTCAGAGGGTCTCCAAAGTCCCCGTCATTAGTTTTACGCCTTTAACAAAAATATTGACAACATGATGACCCCGGTTTATAATAACTTCTGCTCGTCTTTTATGGCGGCATAGCTCAGTTGGCTAGAGCACACGGTTCATACCCGTGGTGTCGCTGGTTCAAGTCCAGTTGCCGCTACCACATGGGGGGCGGTAAAGTCCGCCCCCTGGTGCATCGTCCGCAAATTTCACGAGATTAGAAACAAAAAAAATGACCCGTTGGTCAAGCGGTTAAGACTCCGCCCTTTCACGGCGGCAACAGGGGTTCGAGTCCCCTACGGGTCACCAGAGTCCTCAAATTTTACGCAACGCAAAACCCTGNAACTAAATTGGTTACAGGGTTTCTTATGGGGGATAACGTTTTACCGCTAAAACACAGACTTCTTGTCGCCATTGTTTTCGTGCGAAGAATTCATTTGCGACTCAATGAGCTTTATGAGAATCATCTGCGACAAAGACTCGCCAAATGCCGACAATCCAGGAAACACCCCGGAAGACGATCCGTCCTGATTGCCTGAGCCATGACCGCCATACGCAACCGCGCCGACCGGGATATCGCCACCGTAATATAGATTGAGGACTTTCGACACATAGTTTTGCGAAAACGAAGGTACCCCATCATATTTCACGACCGCTCCGGGACCCGCGTTATACGCGCCAAGCGCAAGACTGACATCTCCGCCAAACCTATCGAGCATCTGGCGCAAATACTTAGCTCCGCCCATAATGTTCTGTTCCGGATCATACGCATCGGAAACACCCAGTCCCCTTGCTGTACCTGGCATGAGCTGCATTATGCCCATCGCGCCGGCTGACGATGTTGCGTTCGGCCTGAAACCAGATTCCACCTTCGCGACAGATTTGAGCAGATTAACCGGGATGTTGTACCTTTGCCCGGCAGCTTCAAAAATCGGTTCGAGTTCAATGTTGCCACTCGTAATTATCGCGCTTGATCTCAACGCCTCGGAAAAATCGGAAACAGTGACGGCTACGGGTTGTTGTGCGGCGGAAGCGGAGTTTGCGGTAAAATTCAACGAATTTATGGAATTTGTACTGACTGCCATAAGACCTCCTATAAAACGCGACGCGTACACTCTATACTTAGTCGTATCGTTAAATACAGGGATTTCTTTAGCAATGAGATTTACCGCAAACTAAAACAAAGTGGAAAGCCAGCCTACTATTGCTTGAACTAAGGGAGCAAAAACGATCGCGGGCAGATAGTTTGCCACCTTTATCTTTGTCATGCCGATAAGGTTAAAACCGATCCCAATAATTAAAACCGAACCCACACAGTTCATTTCCGCAAGCATTGAAGGATTATCCAATAGCGGGCGCAGTAATTGAGCCAATAGCACTAGTAGGCCTTGGTATGCAAATACAGACGCGGCTGAGAAAATGACGCCCACCCCAAGGCTAGCCGCCAGCATCGCGGCTGAAATCAGATCAAGGGCGGATTTTATAAAAATCATTGAATTATCGCCGCTCAAACCGGAGTTTATCGAACCGACGATCGCCATAGCGCCAACGCAAAATAACACAGAAGCGGTCACAAATCCTTGCGCTATTGAATGCTTACTGCCGATTTCACCATCCTGTACTGACGCGCCAGAAAAACGTTTTTCAATCGTCTCGCCAAGCGAATTCAGGCGTTCATCCAGTTTCAATGCGGTACCCGACACCGCGCCGAGTACGATCGAAACTGTGAGTACGATCGGATTTTCGCCTCCAAGCGCGCCGGAAATGCCTATGTACATGGTACACAGTCCTATACCTGTCATGATCGCGCCGGAAAACCGTTTTGGCAGACCTTTATTGATCAGCAACCCGACAAGACCGCCGATCACTACGGCGACGGTGTTTACTATCACGCCCAACATATCATATATTACCTCGGAACATTAGAATAATACCTCAATTGACTATCACAATGAAACACTCCTGTTTTTTGACCACATCTTTTCCAAACATCAGCAGCACGTCATGGATTGGGTTGTAGTACCTCGTGTATGTTGTTCCCTTCCTTGTTAAATAGCCAGATTGATCAAATAAATTTTGTTCGACAAGATGAGTGTATTCATCGATTATTGAGTCGGCGTCTCCTTGTAGATCGCTCAGTTTATACGAATATGTGACCTCGCCAAACGACGGGTCGATGCTAAATGGGTAGACGTCGAAGAAGGCGCCAAAATCAGGAGCCGGATAGTGGCTTACGTAATACGGCGTAGGGATCAGTATCGACTCAAGCGGCGCGAAACTTTCATTGCTCAATTCGGAAAAAAAGCTGATCGGCACTGCGAGGTTGATGTTTTGCGCCCCTAACATAGACGCGCTGGTGACGCCCACGACCATACCCGAGGAGTTGAGCAGAGCCCCGCCGCTACTGCCGCTTGATATAGCGGCGTCAAGCTGGATGAATTCGTTGCCGTCGAGTTCACGGGATGCTTGCGATACAATGCCCCTTGAAAAAGAAGCCTGCAGCCCGAGCGGGCTGCCGAGCGCGTATACTGTTGCGCCGGTAAGCAATTTCGATGAGTCGGCAAGCTCAAGAAATGGGAATCCCTCGCCTTTTACCTGGATGAGCGCGGCGTCCATTTTCCAATCGTAGTCGTACACGCCCGCCACATCATACACTTTTCCATCGTCAGTAGTAACTCGGGCTTTTTTCGCGCCAATGATGACATGGTAGTTTGTTATTGCGATCCCGGTTTCTGAAATGAAAAAGCCGCTTCCGGCCTTCAAGCCTCTGCCGTCGTCGTCCATGATTTCAATATAAAATACAGCCGGCGAAGCTTTCTTATATATCTGCTCGGCCGTAAGCTCAGTAGAGAGTGAGAACTGCTTGCGCGCGCCCGCGTCTACGATCCTCAAGACGATTGCGGAGGCCTCGGCCCGCGTCAACGTCCTTCCGGGATAAAATGCGCCGTTATCGTCCGAACCGGTGAGTACGCCCGCCCTATATAGCATGTAGACGGCCTGTCCGTAGCTGTAACTCTCGAAAACATCCGGAATCGAGCCGTCAGTGACGCGGTTTATTGGGGTTATTGCTTCTTCCGGCATCGCGCCCGCGATTATAGAGGCGAAATCGGATCTTGTGGCTGCCACGCTCAAATTGCGGTAAGCGCCAATAGGAATATCGTTTTCCAGCGCGTATTCAACGTAGGGCGCATACCATGGGGAAGCGCTTTCGAAATCTGTTTCCCCTGTGTGGTAACACTTATGCAAAATCGCCGCGATTTTCACCGTTTCCGCGATGGTAAGCGTTCCATTGGGATCAAAAATGCTTCTGTCTTTGCCGTCAAAAATGCCATATTCGTAGGCGCCCCTCACACTAGTATAAAACCAGGCGGATAAAGGGACGTCGGAAAACTCGCCGCGATAAGCGCGACTCTTGCTGAAATTTGAAAGACTAGCCGCGCCAAGTGCCGGAACGGAAGCCGACAACAAGACGAAGACAGATAAAAGTGCCAGGAATATTCTTTTTTTCATAGATAAATCCTTCTCTGATAATAACCTCCATCGCTCAAAGCGTTGTGGCGATTTGTTACCTTGCTGGTATTCCGCATGGAGCATTATACTATTGCAGTAGGCGAATTACAAGTTGTGTTATAGTTGCTACAATGATTACAAGGGTTGCGCGTTGCAACTTTTTGTGTTAATATGCGGGCAATCACTTACAAAATACTGTTATTTTTAGAAAGAAGGCTTGTATAAAATGAATTCACCGACTCTTATCGTAATGGCAGCCGGGATGGGCAGCCGCTACGGAGGGCTAAAGCAAATCGACCCGGTGGGGCCATCACAGGAAATCTTACTCGATTATTCGGTGTACGACGCGATCAGGGCCGGGTTTGGCAAGGTCGTATTCGTGATCAAGGCTGAGATGGAAGCCTCGTTTAAGGAGAACATCGGGAAGCGGATCGCGGCTGAGATTCCGGTCGAATACGTATGCCAGCGGCTCGAAGAGCTCCCTGAAGGGTTCGCGCCGCCACTAGGAAGAGTAAAGCCATGGGGCACAAGCCACGCGCTGTATTGTTGCAGGGAAGCGGTCGGGGGGCCTTTTGCCGCGATAAACGCCGACGACTTCTACGGCGCCGACGCGTTTCGGCAGGTTGCGGCTTTTCTGCGGGAGGTAGAAGAGGGCGCCAAGTACCACGCCTGCATGGTTGCGTATAGGATAGAAAACACGCTGACAGAGAATGGCGCTGTCACGCGGGGGGTATGCTCAGTATCAAGTGACGGTTACTTGGACGGCATCGCGGAGCGGCAGCGCATTGGGTGGAAAAACGGCGAAATCCTGGACTTCGAAGGAGATAAGGCTACCGTAATAGCGCCAGGTACAGTCGTTTCTATGAATATATGGGGTTTTCCAGGGAATGTCATGAGCGAGTTTGAATACTACATGAGCCGCTTTTTGCGCGATAAAGCGGACAACCTGGAAAGCGCGGAGTTCTATCTGCCGGTTTTTGTAGACAATCTCGTAAAAGATAGTAAAGCGGACGTCAAGGTGCTCAAAACCGATGCGAAGTGGTTTGGAGTCACCTATAGGGAAGACAAACCCGCGCTACAAGCAGCCTTAAGGGATATGGTTAAAGCCGGCCAATACCCAGAAAAGCTCTGGGGATGAAGCCATTAGGTATTGACAGAACCGTGCGCTAATGGTAAGCTGTAAACATAAAAGGACTGTCGCTTTTGCACGGCGACTCGATCCAAAAGCTTGGGTAGAGACGCCTTAGCTCTTAAGGCGTCTCAGATTATTTTCTCTTCCGAAACAAAGTAACGCAGAGAGTAACAATCGCAATGATCAACATTACGAAAGCAAATAAGCCCTCATATGTAACCATTCAAATCACCCCCTAGTTAGAGAGTGACCGAGCCGCCAAGCGACAGTCCATAATTTATTATAGACTGCGCTTGTGAATGCTGTCAATTGCTACTGTTCAGTGGGTGTCCAAAAACTCGCAATGGTGTTACAGTTCACGGCTAACCGGAGCTGATATCCGCATCCATCCGTGTCTCGCCACATCAAGGAAAAGCAAGCAGCAAGTCACATCGACCCGACCACCCAC
>JGI24702J35022_10000778_pt1 | contig 19770 bp, 8 predicted proteins | sample TergutTh196P4_FD_35022 | JGI IMG/M metagenome (IMG submission 35022)
AGGCTGTTGCTACATCTCTATGCGGCAGCCTCATGAATATCCCTCTGTGCCACACCTTCGGTGTGGGTGAAAAGGTAATAGGGAGGCATCGTTTTCTACATCGCGATCGACACCTTCGGTGTGAGAGGGTATCTCCTTTATTTAATTTTGTCAATTTAGTTTTTACCGTAAAATTTTATAATATGGGACTTTTTTTTCATAGCGAAATTGTCTATTTTAGTATAATATCTCAGTTTATTTGCGTCCAGTCTCAATGGGGAGAGAAAAAAATATTGCTTGGTATAATCTGGTTGACACGTCCAAGTTCATTTCTTTCTCCTCTACTCATAAGTGTCAACTTTTACCCGTAGTGGCAATCTACAATCGACACGGTGGCCATCGGAGGTTGCCGCTACAAATATTTTGTTCAGAAATACTATAAACAAGGAAAGATATCCTGATAAACTCTTCGTTGCGCAATTTAAAAAAAATGTATCAAAGAATAATTGCAGCAGTTATATTGATCGCGAGAGGTCTTGAAATGCGAAAAAATATATTGTTTTTTATCCTAACTATTTGTTCCATAAAATTTTTATTAGCTTACACTCTTACTATCTTAAACGAAACCCCGGAGAGTAGCCTTTTGGAAATTGATCTCCATGAGGTTCGGATTACCCAACAGAATGAATGGTCGGAGATTAGCTTTTCCCAAGCAGAACAAAGTACTGATCCGCATAGTCCGGACTTACCTCTGATAAAACTTTTTTTTGCTATCCCCTCTCGGGGTAATTTGTCTGCTCAAATATATCCTCTTCAGAATCGAGCGGCTATTTTAGAAAAACCGGTGCTACCTGTGGGTAATCCACGGGGAGATGCTAGTATGCAAAGTGATTATCATCTTGATCAGTTCAAGTATCAACAAACCACTCCCCCTGTGGAAATTTTACCACAACAAACCTTAAATAATTATGATGTTATACCAGTAATTATTCACCCAATTATCTACGAATACAGTAATAACACCATTCAAATTACAGAAAAATTTCGTTTGGAGATCAATATTACCGGGGAATTTCCTCGCCAAATAACGGAGTACACAGGAGCAAATAATCTTTATTCTGGTTTATTAACCAATCTGAAATATGGCCTAAATTTTACCCAATCACGCGCCAAAAATATTTATTCTTCTCATTTTGATCGTGCTCATTCATGGTATAAAATAGAGATTTTACAAAATGGAATGTATGTTCTTGATTATCCAACAATCCAACAAGCCCTTGCTATGTCAAATATTGATCAAATCAATAATCTAGATCCCAATACGCTAAGAATATTTTCCACAGGAGGGAGGCTGCTGGACCCCGATATCAATTCTGCGGGTAACCCCTTGGAAGAAATCCCATTACTAATTCTTAATGGCGAGGGAAGTTCTTTTACAACGAACACAAAAATTATTTTTTATGCAGAACAACGAGATGGGAGAGGAAAAAATAAACCTCTCACCGATCGAGGGTACGGAGAGTTTGCTAATAATCCCTATTCAAAACCAGGATACTATTGGCTTACCTGGTGGGATGACCCTGCCTCGCCTCCGCAAAGAATGGCGGAGGTTACAAATTCTTCTCCAACCCAAACAAGAACAACCGGCCGTAAGATTACCCATTACGAATCACCTAGCGTTCAAAAAATGAGTAATAATTCAAATTATGTGTGGTTTTCACAACAATTCTTGGCGACGGGAAATAATCAAGTTTCCATTACTCTTACCCAAAATTTAGAAGACCTCAATAATAGTTCCGATCTTCCGCATACAATAGATTTTACTATGTCAGCAGAGAGCTCTACGGCGAGCTCTAATCCTCACCGGTTAGATGTGTATATAAACTCGATCAAAGTTCCTGGAACGAGTACCAATACCTACACTTGGACAGGTAATGCTCTTCATCGCCCCCCCACACCTCTAGCTTTTACCTCTGGAAAAGCAGGATTCAATCAAATTGTTTTTACAACTTCAGGAACCAATATCACTAAATATCTTCGATACTACACTTTAGAATGGCATCAGAATTTGATAAAAAGAAACAGTCCCTTGCACTTTTATGTTCATCGGCAAGATACAGACAAAAGAGTAGCATATAATCTTGAACCGAATGGGCAAATATTGCGTATTTTCCAAATAAACAATTTTAATCAGGCAAATTATTTCATGAATCCACATTTTATTGCTCAAGGTAATGTAGAAACCCAATTTTTTGCCTGTGCTGATGCAGATTACTTAAAGCCCAGCACTATTATTTATACACGCCCGCAAGTTTTAGATCAAAATATAGTTCCTCATCAAGCAATGATTATTTACCCGCTTGAATTTCAAGAAGGTGCTGAAAGACTGGAAAAAATATACCAAAATAGATATCATTTAAGTACTTTTACAGTAAGTTTGGAAGATGTTTTTAATAATTTTTCTGGAGGGCATCCAGACCCGACAGCCTTAAGAAATTATATGCAATTTGTGCAGATTAATGCGGACACACCGAAGCCTTTAGGAGCGGTTTTTCTTGGCTCTGGAACCGTTGATCATCGCAATTACTCTGGATTAGCTCATTTAAAAAACCGGTTCATGACCTATAGTTATCCTTATCTTACCACCGAAACAGTGACCGATGATTTTTTTGGGATGTTATTTACAAACAGAAATCCCGAAATAATTCTAGGAAGAATACCTGCCAAAAATAGTAATGAATTAAACCTTTATCTAAATAAATTAGACGAATATCTGAACAATACAAAACCTGGTTGGTGGCAATATACTTTCCAATTAATAGCAGACGATAATAATTATGGGGTCTCCGACAAAGATTTTGTCCACTCCTCAAACATTCAAGTAATGAAGGAAACAATAGGTAATAACATTATAGTTGATCAATTATTTGCTCATGACTACCCTCTTAATCCTCAAAAGAAGAAACCGCATGTGCGTGATCTCTTGGTAGATAAAATAAATGAGGGGAGGCTTTATTGGGTATATTTTGGGCATGGTTCTGTGCGTAATAATGGAGACGAAAATTATTTTGGCGCCAATGATGTTCCCCTCTTGAGAAACAAAGGGCAATACCCAATATACATTACTGCTTCATGCGAAACAGGGCAATTTGAATTAGTAAATACTAATTCCTTGGCGGAAGAATTACTCCTCGTTAAAGATGCAGGGTCAATTATCTCTATTGGAGCAACAGGGAAGAGTTATTCATCCGGTAATGAAAGATTATTCAAAGATTTTCTCCACCAGTCAATTAACAATCAAAAAATTCCCGGTGAAGCCATGCTTAATGCGAAATATTTAACTCCTAGTATTCTTGGTAATGATGGATATTATACTATCCTAGGAGATCCATTCCTACAAACTGCATATCCCATTGTAAGTAATAATTTAATATTGGATAATTACGCATATGGAGATTCCCTAAAGCTCCGTCAAAAGGTTACCGGAATAGGTCGAATGGCAAAAATCATTTCTGTTGATAAAGCGAGTATGAGAGTTTATGACCATGGGCTGGAGGAAAAACATCCCTTTGGCTACCAACTGATGATCACAAAAGAAAATCCTCCTTTTTTTGTTGGAAATAGAAGCCTAAACTTATCCGAATACCAAGTGGGGTTTGTACTTCCAGAAGGCATTCAAACCGGTAAGAATAACAAAATATTTTCCTTGGCGATAAATAAAGAGAACAATACTAACCAAACATATGTCGATCGCAAAATTGAGATTAATGTTTCCAACACCTTAATAGACATTAACCCCGGCGAAAAAACACAAATCCAAGTTTATCTTGATAGTTTTAATTTTAGCAATGGAGATACTGTTCAACCGAAACCAACAGTTTTCGCAAGAATTTCCAGTGAGTTTGGAATAAATACCTCAGGAGCTTCCGGACGCAGGATGCTAATCTGGGTGCAAGGTCTGAACGAACCCATTAATGTTTCGTCTGGTTTTGAATATGATCTTGATGATTATACCCAAGGTTTATTAACCTGGACTCTGGAAGGGTTAAAACCCGGAAAAAATAAAATGAAACTGATTGTTTATGACAACTTAGACGAAATATCGATTGTGGAAACGGATTTCATCGTCTCGACATCAGTACCCATAAAAATAATAAATCCACTGGTTTATCCCAATCCAATGCAACGGAACGGTACACATTTTACTTTTGAATTGACTCACAGAAGCCATGTTACAATAAGTATTTACACTATTACGGGAAGAAAAATAAAAACCTTACCCGTACAAAATTGTAATGCTGGCTATAATCAAATTTTCTGGAATGGTCGGGATGCTGATGGCGATAATATAGCTAACAACACATATCTTTACATTATTAAAGCAACCGCAATTGATGGTAAAGGTAGCACGGAAACCAAAGAAAAATTGATCGTGTTAAGGTAGTGTTGCAATAATTTTTTAACGTTGGCAAAGATTTTTCCTTTGGTTAGTGAGGTTAGCTCTATAGTCGGGGGCTTTGGGTTTTGGTTATCTATGGTTCTTAATATTAGCTCTGCCACTAAGGTAAAAGGGATGTTTTTCTCGAAAGAACAGTGCAATACAAAAAGATATTATGATAGAGCAAGAAAATAAACAAGGGGGAATTAAATGAAAAGAATAATGTTTATCATTATAGTGTTAAGTAGTTTTACCGGGTTTCTCAATTCGAAAGTAATTCTTAATTCAGCTCACAGTGAAACAAGTGTTAGTAAATTCGGAGAAAGACGAACAAATAGTTATTCACAAATTGCTCCTGCAGTGGGTCAAGAAGTTGATGATGAGTTCCGTTTACCTCGCTCTATATACCAGAACACCAGATCAGAAGTTTATGTTGGGGATCCATCTTCAACTAGTTATTCAGCCAATATACCAGCGGCTTTTTATAATCAGCATAGTTTAAATCAGACTATTTATCAGCAAGCGCAAATTAATCAGTATGGATGGATAAATGAACTCATTTACCCTCTAGTTGATGCTATTCGATATAGTCCACATTCAATTCAAATTTGGATGGCCCAAACAGAGCAAAGTTTTTTTGAAGATACCGAAGATTGGGTTCCTGCTGAGAATTTTACTTTAGTGTACGAAAATGCAAATGGTTATCCGCTCACCGGTCATTTGGAATCTGTTTATATACCCCTAGATACACCTTTTCCTTACACCGCGGGAAACTTAGTCATTATGACAAACAAAGTGGGCTCAGCTTGGGATGCAAGCCCATATATCAGATGGCTTTATACCACTTCTCCGGTAGTAAATAATACTATTCATGCTTTACGACAGCCACCTGAAGCGGGATTTGATCCTGAATTAGGCTTTCCTTCAACGAGTACGGGAGAATACGTGATTAATAATAGTACCGCTCCCAACATGATTCTTAATTTTGCTGACGAACAAGAATTTCGTTTATCCTTAAGAGGTTTTAAAGGGGAAAACTTTATCGCTTTATATACTCCTTTTGATTATGCATTGCAAATTCGTAATAGTGGAAATAATGCAACCAATGCCTACACGATTAAATTGATGTCTAACACCACCGAACTGCTTACTATTCCCGGCTTACTCATCCAACCAGCTGAAACACGAACTATTTATCTACCATATACCTTTACCATTGAGGGAAATTACGAAGTTCGAGCGGTTGTTGATTTTCCCTCTGGATCTCAAAACCTTGTTTCATCTACCATACCAATCAAGGTGTATCCATCTGGATATGCTCTTACGCCTGTAGGTACTTTCCCAAGTAATAGTTATGCTAATTCTCCTATACATGATGCTATGAATAAATCTTCTGTGGCGCAGGTGATTTATCAAGAAGAATTATTGGGAAATTTTAAGGGAATGCTAACGGAGATGGTTTTTTTCTATTTACGGTCAAACGGCATGAATCCAGAAAATTGCTATGGAGAAATGTATTTGAGTCCCACTATGCTAAATCAAGTAGGCATTGAAAATAATTGGGACAATCGGAAAAACTTTTTTGAGCCTTTATCTCAATACACTCTTTCTTTTAGCGAGATTCTTCCGTGGCATGTGGCAGCTGGAACCCATATTCCGGTATCTTTTGTTCTTTCAGAACCGTATTTTTATACAGGTGGTAATTTATCGGTAATGACTTATGTCCCCTGGCTTGAAGATGACCCGATATCGGGGATTAATGATTCTGCCATTTGGGAGCATAGTAATGTTGATTACTGGTCATGGGGTTTTACGGCTCATAACGAGACTGAACTCCAATTGAGCAATAATTGGGAGGAGTTATTTGATATAACGGAAATTTGTTTCTGGGGTAAAACAGTACCTAATGCCATATTTATCAGTCAAACGACAGGGTTTGGTAGTATCTCGGGAAGAGTTCTTGATGATCAGCAAAATCCTCTTCGCCATGTGCAAATCGAAGTACAAAATATGGATCAAGTAGTATCAACCAATGCTAGTGGAGCTTTTCGTATCGATTTAGTGGACCCAGGTCTTTATACATTGCTAGTTACTCACGGAGATTTTCATCCCACAGAAGTAGCCCTGGTCGAGGTGGTTGCTAATCAAGTTACTAACCTCGAAAACCCGATTATTTTACACCCCCTTGTCTCTGATGTTGATCTTTCTCTCCCTCTTCAGTATACATCTCTAAAAGCGAATTATCCCAACCCTTTTAACCCTTCGACCATGATCTCTTTTGATCTTGCAGAAGCAGGAAATATACAAATAGAAATATTCAATCTGAAAGGACAAAAAGTAAAAACAGTTTTTCAATCCTTTCTGAACCGTGGTTCATATAAAATTGAGTGGAATGGAGTAGATAGTACGGGAAAACCTGTAAGTAGTGGAATTTATTTTTATCGTTTATCTACAGAGAATTATACCTCAACAAAAAAAATGTTATTGTTGAAATAAGATGTTAAACATGAGGAAACTCTATCGATGATCCTCGCCTTGCCCCTTCAACCCAATTCTAGAGCGGCAAAGTTTTTCTCTTTCCCAGAATCTTGTAATGTTCAATGTCATAAATATATAAGTTTAAGACGAGGGCAAGATCAGCAGCGATTAATCGCATAGTTACCAAAAGAAAGATCAAATAATCTGATGGAGACTTTTGGAGCATCATCCTAATATACGATCTATCCTTTTGTAAGGCTGTCGTATAGTGATGTAGTAACGGCACCTTGCCGTTGAATCATAACCTACCGATAATTAAAAAAAAATCTATAACAGTATGTATTGCAACAAGAAACATATTGATCACATCTTCAAATATCAATAGCAAGATGCTGTTGCTACCCATAAAATTTCACTATGCGACAACCTTTCGTATAGAAAAAATATCATTTTGATATAATATAGATAAAAAAGATATGAAAAAAAAGAAGAGAAAATATTTAACCTTATAAATTTCAATAGATTATAAAAAGTATAAATATTGGCACACAATTTGATTATTTATTTGAACACATTGTTATCTGTAGATACCGGCAATGAATTTGTTAATATTGATTATTCATAAAAGAAGGAGGAGCTTATGAAAAATAAGCAACAGAAAAGAGGAAATGGGTTGGTACCAGGTATTTTTTTAATTGGAATTGGTATCCTCATGTTTTTCCCAATTAGTATTTTCCCTTGGATTCTCTTGGTTGCAGGGGTAGCTTTTGTTCCAAATCTTTTTATCCCCGATAGAGCAAGAGGAGCTTTCGTAAGTATTCTGTGGTTAGTAGGTTTATTTTTAATCTTTTTCTATTTATCTGGTAAAGCTGTGGGGGCGGGAGTATTAATATTAACCGGTTTACATTTACTGATTCCTAATTGGTTCAAAGAAAAAAAATCAGACGAAAAAACAGAAATAAATGCATAAAAAAGGAGGAAATAATGTTTTATTCCCAAAAAATTAAGCAGTACAGTTTTATAATTGCCCTATTAATACTTTATAGTGGATTATTTGCCCAAAGTGAAGCTGTAAAATCACCAATTAATAGTGAACGAGTTTATCTTGGTATTGAGCCACAGGATTTATCAATTCCTATGGCAAGAAGTTTGAGTTATCGAGAGGATTATGGAATTTTAATTGTCAGGGTCATTGACGATACTCCGGCCCGCAATGCTCGTTTAACCAGCAATGATATTCTCATGGCAATTGATAATACGAATATCAATGATAATGGTCATCTTTCGCAGGTTTTGGAACAATATTTTGTGGGAGATACCGTTGAATTGACAATTTTTCGCGATGGTGAAATTTTAAAAATCCCCCTTGTTCTTGGTTCCAAGGCAACTGCTAAGGATGTTCTTAACTTTAGTTTTACGGTAGGTGATTCAGAATCTGATGATTTCTTTACCAAGTCTTCAGTGGGTTGGGGAGGTGGCTCTTTTTATCCGATGTGGGTTACTTTAAATGTGAAAGATATCAACTCCCTCTTAAGCCATTATCAATATGATAAAATAAATGATAACGGTTTATTTTTCTTCGGTGGTGGGGGGAAACTTCATGTTGGCAAAGGTTATTTTCTCGGTGGTATGGGGGCTGGTTATTCTAATGATCAATCTTCCTCAGCGGATGGGATAACGCAAAGATTCAATTATTCAGCGTGGTTTGGTGGAGTAACTATTGATAAAAGACTAAGAATAACGAATAATCTAGTTGTGTCACCGGGTATTATGGTAGGTGGAGGTGGGCACACAATATCTTTAATGAAGACTGACGGTAAGTTTTATTGGAATGATCTCTTAGGTGAGAGCTGTAACACGTCAATAGCACGGAGTTTTTTTGCCGGTCAGGGTAATTTTGAAGTATTATATCGACTATTACCTTGGTTAGCTCTTCGAGCAGAAGTTGGTTATATTTATGGTGTAACTTCAGGTAATGGTTGGCGAGCAGAATTTGAAGACCAGAGTTATAGCGTGAAAGATTCTCCGCATACTCCCTTTGAGGGATGGACTTTTAGTGTTGGTCCATGGTTTGGTTTTTAAAGAGGAAAGGATCAGGAACGCTGGCAAAATTGATTTGGCACCCAATTAACCTTCTTTTGGGTGCCTATATTTGCTTTATTCATTGGTAGCGGAAAAAGATTGTTACAGATATTCATAAAAGTAGTTATAGGGATCATGGAGTGAGGAATGTGGGCAGACATTTTAGGAACAATCACCGCTGGAATCTATACGATAAGTATTTTTTTTATATCCGGTTTTTCAGGGAATGATCCCCAAATATCCCATCTGATGTTGGACCGTGTTGATTATGGATTGGTCTTAAGGGGCGACTTAGAGAATGCTTTCGAACATGATTTCGAGGAAATACTATCTTCAGGGTTAAAAATAACAATTCTCTATGAAACAAAAATACGAAATCAGGGCAAGCATGTTTTAACTATCATCTCCACAGTAACTGTGGTGCGGGATCATGAATTACAACAATGGATTATTGATGATAGTGATGATCTTCTTCCTAATTATATCAGTAATTATCAGGACTTACAAAAAGCGTTAGCCAAAATAAGGATTAATATTCCTCTGAATTCGCGAGAATTCGATTCTCTCACGGTTTCGCTTAAAGCAAGTTTACCATCAATTTACATCTCCAATACGGATAAAAATTATGATCTCATGCTCCTCTGGAAGAAAAGAGCGCCGCGGGCGAAAATCACTATTAGTTTGAAAGAAATTAAATGAGTAATCTTGGGCTAAAAACTATAATTATTATCATCTTTATGAGCGTTTTTTTGCTAAGTGTTTTATTCATCAATAATTATTATTCCAAAAAACAGAATGAGATTAGTCAAATCTTTAATCAATTTCAAAAAGAAAACTCGGTTTTTAGTGCTCCTCATGTACAACAAGTGAACCGAATTGTGGCAGAGCTTAAACTTTCTCAAATTGAGTCCAAAATATATTCTTCTTTGATTTTATTTTTTCTTTTTTCATCTGCTTGCTTAATTTTTATTTTCTTAGTGAACCAACTAACAAAACCTTTGCATGATTTAACCAAGGCTTCGGAACAAATAAAAACGGGAAATTATAAGTTTTCACTGCCACCATATGGTTTAAAAGACATCAAAAATTTGATTAGATCCTTTAATGAGATGGCAGAGGAGCTGGAAAAAACACAGAATAAATTGCTCGTTTCACAAAAAAATGAAATTTGGAAAGAGATTGCTGGTATCTTAACTCATGAGATTAAAAACCCTTTAACGCCAATACTATTAACCATGCAAAGACTTGAAGAAAAATATTGGGAAGATACCACAAAGATGCAAGAAATTTTTCCTGAATCTTTACAGCTTATTTACCAAGAAGTTAACAATCTTCAGTATTTAGTGGATTCTTTTCAATCATTTGCAAAGGAAATTGTTCCTCAACCGATAGTTTTTGATGTGGCACAAGCAATTTATGATATTATTAAGCCCTACACTACTAAATATTCCATCACTTTTAGTCCTGTGGGTGAATACAGAATTTTTTTTGATCGGTCTCATTTTTACCAAATTTTCACGAATCTTTTTCATAATGCTCTTGAATCAACTAGTGGTAACCCCAAAATTATTATTTCTTTGGGAAGATGCCGTTCCTTGGTTGCTCTTAGAATTAAAGATGAAGGTGTAGGCATTGCTGCAGAGGATCTATCTCGTATTTTTGTGCCATATTTTACCAAGAAAAGTAAAGGAACTGGCCTCGGTTTAGCTCTGGTTAAAAAATTGATTGATGCTAATCAGAGTCATATTAAAGTAGAATCGGTGATCAATCAAGGCACCATCGTGGAAATTGACTTTGCAGCCGAAACGATAGAGAAGAGTTTATTCTGTCCGCAAACGAAAGGAGCACTGCAAGATGAATTTCATCCGGAGGTTAAACGATGAAAATTTTAATTATTGATGACGAAATAAACATTTGTATCAGTCTTAAAAATATACTTGATGATGACGGTTATACTGTACGGTGGGTTACATCTTGCCAAGAGTCTTTAGTTCTCATGAAAGAGTGGGAACCTCATTTAATCATTCTCGATGTCCGTTTAAAAAACGAAAATGGTTTGGATTATTTAAAAAAACTGCGTGAGGAGGATCAAGATTTACCGATAGTGATGATTTCCGGTCATAGCGGGATTAGCGAAGCGGTACAAGCTATGAAACTTGGAGCATGTGATTTTCTGGAAAAACCTTTGAACCTCACGAAAGTTAAACTAACCATCAAAAACACTCTCGATTTTTATTTTTTAAAAAATGAATATTGTCGGATTAAAGAAAGTTTTCAAGACCAATATCTCATGGTGGGACAAAGCCCTAACTTATTGGCATTAATTGAATTATGCAAAAAACTTGCCAAGACTAATTCTAAAGTATTAATTCGCGGTGAATCGGGTACAGGAAAAGAATTATTAGCTTTTGCCCTACATAATTATAGTGAACGAAGGGACAAACCTTTTATAAAATTTAATAGTGCTGCCCTTCCTCAAGAATTAATTGAAAGTGAGCTTTTTGGGCATGAAAAAGGAGCTTTTACAGGAGCTATCCGTACTTCAAGAGGGAAAATTGAGCTTGCTCACCAAGGCACCCTTTTCTTGGATGAAATTGGTGATATGAGTTTATCAGCACAAGCGAAAGTACTTCGTGTTCTCCAAGAAGGAGAAATACAAAGAGTTGGCTCTTCTCAGGTGATCAAAGTAGATACCCGTATTATAGCTGCAACTCATAAAAACTTAGAACAATTAATAGCACAAGGCTTATTCCGAGATGATTTATATTATCGATTGAATGTTGTGCCACTGACTTGCCCACCTCTAAGAGAAAGGATTTCCGATATCCCGATTTTAATTCACCACTTTAACCAAAAATTTGCTCAAGAATTGAAATTTCCCTTAAAAAAATATCAACCAGAGGTGCTTGAGTGGTTTTCCAATTATACTTTTCCGGGTAATATTCGCGAGCTAAAAAATATCATGGAAAGAATCTACATCTTAGTTGATCATGCTGATATTACCATGGAAGATATTTCTCTATTCACATACCCCAGTGAAAATCATTTTGCTACTCATGATATAAAGCAATTTTGGTTAGAAACCAAATCATTATCCCAAAAAAAAGAGGAATTTGAAAAGCATTATTTACAAACTCAATTACAAAAATTTCAGAATAATATTAGCAAAACAGCAGCAGCTCTTGCTATGCAACAATCAAACCTCTCGAGAAAACTGAAAGAATTAGGAATTAAAATTATTGAATAAACTGTCTTTTTCATATAAAAAAAAGAGACGGGAAAGATTTCCCGTCTCTTCAAAGCAATGTTTTATTTGCTACGTCGGTTTTATTTCATGAGGATCATTTTTCGTTGCGCAGTATAATTCGCTGTTTTTAAACGATAAAAATAAACACCGCTACTAACATTTTTGCCATTATCATCGGTGCCATTCCATTCAAGAAAATGCTTACCGGCTATATATTCTTGGTTAGTAAGCACTCTTACTTTTTGTCCTTTGAGATTAAAAATGTCAATTTGCACATTTCCGGCGGTTTTTTGCAGAAAGGAAATCATTGTTGAGGGGTTAAAAGGGTTTGGATAGTTAGGATATAGTATATTAACAAATTTTTCATTTTCATGCCCTATTTCCGGGACAATCTTGATTGCTCGGAGTTCGATATTATCAAGTAATAGGTAGCTCATATCAAAACAATCGTGGTGGCGAAAGGCGAGATAAATATCTTTTCCTGCATATTCATTGAGGTCAATGTTGCGTTCCATCCAAGTGGTAAAAGAAGGAGTGGTTACTTCGTTCAGAATGGGGAAAAAATCAGTTGGACTGACACCTGTAGTGGAAACATAGACGGTATAATTTTCCGCTGGTTTATCGGCAGATAAAATACCAACAGAAAATTTAAGCGAAACTTCCGTTTCTTCCCGAATTCTCAGCTGGGGTGTGATTAACCAATTATCTGGTGCCACCGGAATTCCATAGAGGCCGGGAATAATCCAGACAAATGATTCACTGAAAGCAACTTTATTACCGGCCATAAATCCTTGCCTCCAGTCAAACCCATCCTCATTAGTGACCATCGTTGTCCACCCCTCTGGAGGAAAAATATCCGCTTCAAAGTCTTCGTTCAACATAAGTTCTGTGCTCTGGAGGCTAGCCGTGATTTCTGTAGTCATATTCGAGACCAAGATTTCTGAATTTATATATTGAATATAACCAGGTAAAATAATCTTTAAGGTGTATGATCCAACCCATACTGCTGGAAAGATTGCTTGATGAGTCTCCACGATCATAGAATAAACGTGGGATGCTTCTCCGGAATTATTTATCAGTTTGACGATGGCTCCAGTAGTTATTCGATCGTCGTCGGTTTGAAGCGTTATCGTTACATTGCCGGTCATTCCTCTGGAAACAAGATTGGAGCGCGTGGGTATGGATAAATTGGTATTAGTATAGATTGCTTGAACAAAGTAATAATAACCATCATTAGGTAGGGAATTCCAAGTGATATCAGTTATCGTTGTCGAACTATGATTTTCTGCTAAAACTATCCAATTCTCGGCATTATCAACATCGTCCATTGGGGAGCGAAAAACCTTGTAGGCAAGTAAAGTTCGATTTTCATCTTCCTCGATGGACTTGAAAGAGTGATTCGAATGTATCTGTTTTGTGATATGAAGCGAGTTGGGAGCGGAGGAAAGAAAAGAGGAAGAGGAAGGATCAGGCATTTCCCAATGTATAAGCACATTATTTCCCACAATTTCCGCTACGACTTCAGTGGGGGCGACAGCTTTTTCATTGAGCACAATCGGATCCAGAACCAGAGCATCATATCCAACAGTAAATAAAGGGTCTACATATTCAGTATAACCTATTTGGGAAATGGTCAATCGATAGGTTTTCCCCGTGGCAACAGCAGGGAAATAAAAAGTTCCTCCGGGGGTGGTTATTGTTTCATAATTTTCCTCACCAGTTAACCGTATTGTTGCTCCTCCTAAGCCCTCGTTGGTATCTGAAGCGATAACCATTCCCCCCACTTCAACATCGGAGATACTTGCCAAGGGTATGGCTCTTAACTCAATATTATCAAGTAATAGCATGGCATTATTTGAGCAATCGTGGTGGCGAAAAGCTAGATAAATTCTTTCTCCGGCGTATGGCGATAAATCGATTTGATGATTTACCCATTGGGTGTATGAGTCATCTGCGACGTCATTGAATTCCAGAACAAAGTCTTCAGGATCAGAGCTTGTTGTGGAAATATAAACAGAAAAATTATCTCCGGTGTTGTTGACATTATAAATAGCAGTATCGAATGTTAAGTCAACTTTGGTGGCAGGGTTAATTATAATCGGGGGAGAGATTAGCCAATTATCTGGCTCAACAGGAATACCAAATCCAGGGAAGAGCACCACATAAGATTCACTGTAGGCAAACCAATTTTGATTAATGAACCCTCTTCCCCAACCATATCCAGTCAGATTGGTAACTTTTGCTTGCCATCCTGCTGGTGGAAATTCTCCATTTTCAAAATTTTCGCTAAGAAGAAGAGAGGTTGCTGTTAGAAGAACATTAATATTTGTTGGGTTTGTAGAAATGAGAACAGTTTGGTCAAGATAGTTTTCATATCCCGATCTTCTTACTGATAAAGTGTATTCCCCCATCCAAACATCAGGAATTGTTATCATATCTGATTCTGTAACTTCTTGATAGATATGATTAATATTTCCAGAGTTATTAACTAGCTTTACTTGCGCGCCAAAGGGGATAAGAGCATTGTCTGTATTCAAGGTAATTATAACATTAGCCGTCATACCTTTAGAAACAAGATTAGACATTGCCGGAGCCGAAAAGTTATCATTGGTAAAAATAGCCTTTACGAAGTAATAATAGCCATTATCAGGTATGGTATTCCAAGTGAAATCAGTATAAGAGGTATCAGTTTGAATTGTTGCAAGAGTAGTCCAATTTTCCTCGAGGGCAATGTCTTGCATAGCAGAACGGAAAATACGATATCCAACAAGGGAACGATTATTTTTCGTTAACTGATCTGCAGAGAGGTGATGATTCTCTTGCCAACGATAAAAACTACCACGAGTTGCCATATTTATGGGAGAGAGCAAGGAAGGGATAACACTATGATCTTGAGGATTCTCTTCTCCCCTTCGTATTGGTTCATCCCAGCTGATGATAGTATCATTACCGATAATAAGTACTTGCACATTCAAAGGGGGAATGGCCTTTTCGCAAAGGGTTATAGGGGGGATAACGAGTGGATCATCGCCAATATCAATAGAGTTTTGGTGATAATCGTGATATCCGGTTTTCGTTGCGGTTAATTGATATATATTTCCAGTATATACTTCGGGAAAAATAAATGTTCCATTCGCTAAAGTGGTAGTTTCATAATTTTCAATTCCTGATAGTTTAACTGTTACTCCTTGTAAACCTTGGTTTGTATCGGAAGCTATTATTTGACCAGTAACTTCGACAGGGGACCGGAATTGCATGATAATTGAAAAAGTGGAAGTTTCTCCAGCGATGACCATAATTGGTTCTGCTGATATATAAGGCAAGTATCCGCGGGCAGTAGCAGTAACAATTTGATAACCAATGGGTAAATGATTAATTATAAACTCTCCTTGAGGATTCGAATCTACACTTACTCCACTAATGGTAATAGTTGCATTGGATATAGGATTACCAGAGATGTTAGTTACCATTCCGTTAATATTTCCCATCGCGGTTGTAATAAAATGTAATTGCACGTTATTTAGATGGGAGGAAATAATACCTGGGTAAATGTTATAATCTTCTAGAGTTGCTCCAATAGTTGAAGATGAATAAATTAAAACACTACTCCTTGAAGTACTCGTAACTTGCCAAGTGTTCCCCCCCGTTATTGCCCCCGTGAACCATGGATTATAAGTCATGACAACGAGATTTCCCCCTTCATAAGGATAGGGAGTTGGTAGGGGAAAAATGATGTCTTGCTCTCCATGATCAGGAATAGAAACTAACCCTTGATAGACAGGTGTAAATTCACTCAATGAAATCCAATCGGCATCAGAAGTAAATTGACTTTTATTAGTAGAAGCTAGAAAAATTTGAGTTTGTCTGGCTGGAGGTAAGGTTGCTGATGTATTTAATAATCTATATTGGAGTGAAGTAATTGCACCTTCAAGTGCTATATCATCTGCTAAAATAATCTGTTGTACAACGGAATTGGACCAATAATAATTGACGGGATACTCTGTTGTATAAGAGGAACTCCATTGGTTCCCAATTGGTACAATGGCTCGACCGGGAAGTTGGACTTTAACGCATAAAGTTGGTGTTTGATTATTGCTTTCATGCTCATCAATAATCGAGGATTCTGGAGTAAAAACAACAGTTCCATAAATATTTACCTCTTCTGCAAGAGCAAAGTTTACAGGGATTACAAACGAATAGAATTCTCCTCCGAGAATAGCGATCCCTTCTTTTTCTGCTAAAACAGTATCCTCGGTACTGTTAACTTGCATAATTCGTACGATGTAGCTGTCGTTTTCAGGTACTAGACCGCCTACATTCTGTACTAGAACTGTGTAATTAAGAGGAGATTCCGCTGGTGGCATACTCATTCCCGTAATTGAGATGGCAGCTAAATCATATTGGGGTTGAGTCATTTCAATGGTTGGAATACTGGTTATTTGGTTTGCTAAAACGTTAATGTGAGGAATAATAGCATCTTGGAATAATTCTTTTGTTGCATGTAAAGTATAAGCTCCTTCCGCAACAAAAGGTAGAGTAAAAGTACCTAGACTATTTGTTTTACTAATTCTCGTAATGTTCTCTTTGGTTAAGGTGATGACAACATCTCCGAGAGGTAAACTCGCAAAGGTGATATTGCCATTTACGGTTCCCAAAGCTCCTGTTGCCATCATTAGAACCACATTCGTGGTAGCTGTTATCAAAGAACCTGCAGGTAAATCGTCAATTTCATAAAGTGTGGAATCGCTCCCTAATCTTAATGCTCTGTTGGTGGTTCTATTTGTGGAATGAAAAGAATTTATGGCTGTTGCTCCGGAGACCAGAGGTTTTTTTTGAGCCATGATCACGAGATTATCTCCATAATACATAAAAGCTTGATCAAAATATATTTTAACATTATTTGTTCCTTGTAGATTAAAAGGAAAGGTTCCTTCGTAAACTTGCATAAAATTTTCGCCAGAAATCCAGTCTGTGGTATTGGAAAAAGCTGTTTTAGTAGTGGTTGCTAACCAAATTTGGATTTCTTCCAGACCAGTGTAATTGCTGGAGGTATTAATATATTTCCATTCGAGCCCATAAATTGCACCCAATGCTTGTATTTCACTTTCTAAATAGATGTTTTGGCTAATACTACCCGTAAAAGAATTATAAAATGGGATATTATTATTATTGGTCGTACTTTGAGGATCGCCTACTAAGACCTCAAGATTACCTTCAGGAAAAACATGAACATTCAGTGCCTTAGTTTGATTATTAGTTAGCACACTATCTTCTGGATAAACAACCTCAGCAATTAGGTTATAAGAACCAGTTATAGTAGGTGTCCATCCAAAGTTAAAATTTGCAGTTCCTCCCGAAGCAATAGCTACCCCAGATAAAGGAGTAACTATTTCCTCGGTACCCTGTAAAAGTCGCACGGTGTAGGATTCAGCAGATATATCTATTGCTCCTACATTAGTTACTTGCACCTGAAAGGAAGATAATTGATAAATATTAATGGCGTGTGGTCCTGTTAAAGAAGTTGCGACTAGGTCTTTCCCGGCAATTTCTGAGATACTAATCGTGTCGAGCCTGAGAAAGCCTTGATTATAGGAGGCATGGTGTCTCCAAGCAATCCAAACATCCTGCCCCGCATATGCGCTTAGATCAATTATTTTTTCTTGCCATTGGGTATTAGCAAAAGTTTGGGTATCGAGGAGAGTGTTAAAATCTTCCACTGCAGTTCCTGATGTTGATAGATAAAGAGAGTAGGTTTCTGCGGGTCCCTCTTGTCCTTGAGGTGCAATATAGTATTGGAGAGATATTCCCATCGCGAGCGGCAAAGAGATCGCTGGGGTTATCAAATAATTATTCGGAGAAATCGCCCCAACTCCTGTCCACCATGAAGGACTAGCAGCACAGATATTTCCGCTGTGTGCAGTAGATGGACCAAGATGACTATTCCAGGGGCGATCGCCATGGCTTCCTAAGGTATGCCTCGTCCAGCCAGCGGGAGGAAAAGTCATCATTGATGTTTCGAATCCTTCGTTAAAAATTACTGTACGATCGGTAAAAGAAGGAAAATCAGGAGCTTCTTCGTTACCGAAACTTTCACCTTTTTCAATTGTTCTGGTGATAGCAACTTGTGAAAATAAGGAACTTACCAATAAAATAATCATTACTGTAAAAAGAAAAATTAGCTTTTTCATTCTTGTCTCCTATGTGATATTTTTTTGATTATCATTATGCTGGAATAGATCAAATTTAAAGATTTTGATCTTCAACCTATATTTATAGTTCTCCAAAAAATAGAAAAGTAAGTTTTAAGAAAAAAATGTCATTGTTGCTAAAGGACGCAAGATAGTTCCAGAAAAAACGCCATCAAGTTCCATAAATTTTTATCAGGGTTGGAAAATCCATTGTAGTACTATTCCTCGTTTAAAATGTACCTCGTTTTTGCGAGCACAGCAAAGCAATCCAGAAAAAAATAATATTTCATTTTAAACGAGGAATAGTATAAACTATGAAGTTATGTATATATCAATATTATCATAGTAGAATTTTAAAGATCGGTAAAAATATGATACTTATATTAGGCAAGCATTTGCAATGTATATAGTTGTATATTTTTATTATTAATGGGTTCTTCTTTTTGACATATAACGCCGTACCACACTATAGGTAAAATAAATACAGCAAATTAAACTTATGGACCTTTCTTGCCTTCTCTATTTAGTAGACACAACAACATCAATATATGTTTCATTTAGAGGCTGTCGCATAGTGAAAATTTATGGGTAGCAACGGCATTACAGCTAAAATATGACGCGATATAAAAAATTAGTGCTTCATGGAACAATTTTTTACAAATTTTTAACAAATCATTTATTAAAGCTTTATAATTACATTATATATTAAAAGAAAATAATGTTATGGAAATAAATAATGTTTCTAAAAAAAGAAAACGTATTTAAAAGTTATTTGACTTTAGTTTCAATTCTGGTTATTCTTCTCTTTGCTGTAATTTTTATCACATTGATGTACAAATCATTACTTTCAATAAATCAGTTTGGGTTATCTTTTTATACAAATGTTGAATGGAATCCTTCGCTGCACGAGTACGGGTCTTTATCCTTTTTCGTAGGAACTCTTTTGACTGCAACACTTGCACTTATCATATCAATACCTTTTTCTTTGATGATATCCATATTTCTTGGGGAATATTTCCGTGAAGGTGTGATGTCAAATATTTTAAAAAGTATGGTTGAGTTACTTGCCGGGATACCGTCTATTATTTATGGACTTTGGGGCCTTTTTGTGTTTGTGCCTTTTTTTAGGAATATCCAAATCTTTTTATTTGAAAAAGATATCTTAAATACACACCCATATGGCATTGGTATTTTTACGGCATCAGTGATATTAGCTGTGATGGTGATTCCTTATTCTGCTTCTATAGGGCGTGATGTAATATCGCTTGTCCCCGTCGACTTAAAAGAAGCTGGTTATGCAATGGGTGGCACTCGCTTTGAAGTGATCAAAACAATAGTCTTACCGTATTGCAAGTCTG
>JGI24702J35022_10000780_pt1 | contig 19744 bp, 14 predicted proteins | sample TergutTh196P4_FD_35022 | JGI IMG/M metagenome (IMG submission 35022)
ATCTTCATCAATGCGAGTATCACAAAAATAACATTTTTCTAACCCCGGCACGAGCAGTTTCCGACATCTTTTACAATATTGGTACATACTTTACCCAATCACCAAAGCTGTGGTCTTTATGTAGGGACAACCATTCTTTCAACATTCAGGAATTATTGTGCCATCCCTTTTTTATATTTATAAACTCTATTACTTGCAAGTTGTTTCAAATTATGCAAGATATTCATGAAACATTAAGGAGATAATTTGTTTTATTGATAGTAAGTAGAAGAAATACCTTGCGCCTAGAACAATAAAAGGAGGAATAAATGCTTACGAAAACAATATCTATAGGTGGCATGCACTGTGCATCTTGTTCAGCCAGAATTGAAAAAGAAGTGCAAAAACTACCTGGCATAAATACCGCATCGGTTAATCTGGCAACGGAAAAGATGATGATTACTTACTCCGATCCAGATATCCTGTCCTCAATAAAGGAAACCATAACCCAGCTAGGGTTTATTGTTCTTGGGGAATCATCGGAAGTATCGGTAACAATTCCTATTGGGGGAATGTCTTGCGCAGCTTGTAGTACGAAACTAGAAAATGAACTCCGGCTGCAGCCTGGTATTATCACAGTGGCGGTAAACTTGACAACAGAAAGGGCAAAAATTCTGTATGATCCCCAGAGAATCCGGCTGACCATGATTAAAGAAACGATAGAAAAATTAGGTTTTAAAGCGCTGGAAATAAAAAAAACGAGTTTATCTGAAGACCTTTGGACTAGAAAACAAAAGGAAATCGCCTCTCTAAAGAAGAAATTAAGCGTGGTCCTCATCTTTGCATTGCCCCTTTTCTATCTTGCCATGAGCCCCATGATTAAATTTATCAGCTTACCATGGGCAGATTCTCTTCATAGCTATATGCAAACAAACCCTCTATCCTATTCTCTCCTCCTTTTTTTGCTCACCATTCCAATTATCGTTGCTGGACATCAATTTTATTCCAGAGGGTTTATGTCTATGCTTCGAAAAAGTCCTAATATGGATTCATTAATAGCCCTTGGAACTTCTGCGGCTATTATTTATAGTATATATCAAATATACGAGATTACTCAAGGGATAACGACGGCTGTTGATGAATTATACTTTGAAACAGCCGGTATGATTATTGCCTTAATACTGCTGGGAAAAACAATGGAAGCGATATCGAAAGGGAGAACGAATGAAGCAATAAAAAAATTAATGAGTCTTACTCCGCAAACAGCAATCATTATCCATAATGACTCCGAAAAAGAAATTCCAGTTGACGAAGTAGTCAATGGTGATCTGATCGTGATCAAACCAGGGGCAAAGATTCCCGTTGATGGAACAATACTCGAAGGATATACGACGATCGATGAATCCATGTTAACAGGGGAAAGTTTACCGGTGGAGAAAAAGAGGGGTGATGTCGTGTATGCAGCAACGATGAATACAACAGGTTCTTTTATTTTTCGCGCGGATAAAATAGGTTCAGAAACAGCTTTATCTCAGATTATTCAGCTCGTAGAGGAAGCACAAGGAAGTAAAGCTCCTATCGCAGCGCTAGGAGATAAGGTTGCGGCAGTTTTTGTTCCTACTGTTTTTGTTATTGCCCTATTGGCAGGTATAATCTGGTTTATCGCGACAGGAGATTCATCTCTTGCCTTAACTATTTTTATTACAACTCTCGTGATTGCTTGTCCTTGTGCGCTTGGGCTTGCAACTCCAACAGCGATTATGGTTGGCACGGGGAAAGGTGCTGAATATGGAATTTTGATCAAAGGTGGAGAAGCTTTAGAAATGACCCATAAAATAACGACCATCGTGCTTGATAAAACCGGAACAATAACCGAAGGAAAACCAGCCGTTACGGATGTGATAGGTATTGAACAGCAAGTTAATAGCAATTGTGATGATCTGCTCCAGCTAGCAGCGGCAGGGGAAAAGGGGTCCGAACACCCGCTTGGGCAAGCTATTGTAAGAGCAGCTCAAGAGAAAAACTTGCCCCTACAGAAAGCGGAAAAGTTTATGGCTATTGCGGGGCGAGGAGTTGAGGCAGTAATTAATAAATATAATGTCCTTACGGGAAATCAACAATTAATGGAAGAAAAGGGTATTTCTCTGGTTAAATTACAACCTGAAGGCGATCGCTTAGCTCTTGAAGGTAAAACACCAATATATGTAGCGCTAGATAATCAGTTGGCAGGTATTATTGCTGTTGCCGATGTTTTAAAACCTTCCAGTACAGCCGCAATTAGTAAATTACACCAGATGGGGCTGGAGGTATTAATGGTAACCGGAGATAATAGTAAAACAGCTAAGGCGATAGCCCGGCAAGTGGGTATTGATGGTGTTTTTGCAGATATCTTACCCTCTGATAAAGCCGCGATCATTAAAAAATTAATGGCCGAAGGGAAAAAGGTGGCTATGGTTGGAGATGGGATAAATGATGCTCCGGCTCTTGCACAAGCTGATATTGGGATTGCGATTGGAAGCGGAACTGACGTCGCCTTGGAAAGTGCTGATCTTGTGTTAATGCGCTCTGATCTTCTTGATGTTCCCACTGCTATAAATCTTAGTAAAAGTACAATGCGCACTATAAAACAAAATCTTTTTTGGGCTTTTGCTTATAATACCCTTGGCATACCCATTGCGGCAGGCTTACTCTTTATTGTTGGAGGTCCTTTGATGAATCCCATTTTTGCTGCCTTAGCTATGAGCTTTAGTTCGGTCTCTGTCGTCTCTAACGCGTTACGACTAAAAAGGTTTAAACCATAATGAGGTAAGTGAGTGCCAGATAATACGCTGAAAAGAAAAATTCTTTAGAGGTTGAATAGAAGGCTGTTATACCACGCCAGAAAGTTCAAGAAAATACACAATAAAGTTCGAGTAATTTTTATCAAAGTTGGGACATACTGTATTGTGTATCAGCATGATATAGGCAAAATCAAATTTCTTAAACTTTTCTGCGTATTTTAATAAATCAACCTTATACAATATACTTGCATCTCTCAAACTTTAGAAGGCTGTTGCATATAGACTTTTTTATGTAATTTTGGCACACTCGTCATGGCGAGGGACGAAGTGACGAAGCAATCCAGAAAACATAACATACTATCATACATAATGTTATTGAAATATTTATTTTCTGGATTACTTCGTCAGTCGCTACGCTTCTATCCTCATAATGGCGAAAATAATCACTATGCGACAGTCTTTTTAGATGCCCCTTTTTGATCTATAAAACGAAAAAATGAGTATTAAGTATTTTTTTGCTGAATGATAAAAAAACTCTTGACGAAAAAACCTCTTTGTAAATTTTAGCTGTTCAGGGAAATATTAATGATTTTTTCTTTTACGAAAAAGATTTATGGTTATGAATGTGATATATATGGGCACTTGAATAATGCTAACTATTTGCAAGTATTTGAGGCAGCTCGTTCTGAAGTACTCAATGAAATTGGTTTATCAATAGCGTCTCTAAAAACTCAAGGAATAAATATTTATTTAGTAAAAATTAATATTGAGTACAAAAAAAGTATCGAGCTGGAGGAAAAAATATTAATTTTGACCAAAATAACGTATAATGATCGCTTACGGGCTGTATGGCAACAAGAATTATATAATAGTCATAACGAGCTTTGTTGTGTTGTTCAAGTGCATGGAGTTTATGTTTCGGCTGGCAAACCGAAGCGTATTAGCCACGAGTTATGTTCCATTGTGGATAATTTTGTCGAACATGGATCATAAAAAATTTTGCCGGTCGAAAAAAATCTTTAATTATATTAAAGTAATTTCGATATACAATAAAGAGAAGTAAAAAACTAAAAGAGGTCTTGGATGTTTAATGATGATTTTTTTGAACGCATAGAAAACTTGGCGATAGCTTTTGTGGATTTAGATGAGAAGGATTACACCGAGTTAGCAGTGCTACTTTCGCTAATTGATCCCCTCAAAGAAGAAGTAAAAGATTATGAAGATAACAATTTGCTTAGCTCTTTAACAGCAATTTGTGAATTTATTGAAAAACTTATCTTGCGTGATGTAGATCCCATTAATGATCTTCATGCTGTATACGAAGCTATTTATCTAAATTTTGAGATTGTGAAAAAGATCGTTAATTCTACGCGCCATGTTGGTATTCTTCATGTGGAATCAGATGACAATCCTCCTCAACAAGAAGATTTTTCGATGGAAGCTGAACCTCTTGAACTAGATACAGAGCAAATACCATCACCAAGCACACCGCTAGCTCCGCCTAGTGAAGCCACGCTCCCAAGCTCTCCTCCTCCCTCACTAGCTCCAGAACAACCCCCGGCCACCCCTTTACCCACCCCCTCTGTTGAAGCTCCCAAACCTGCTTCACCTCCGCCTCCTCCCATGCCTAGTATCGTTGATGATACTGATGACGATCTCTTTATGGATTTTATTAATGAGGCAAACGAATATGTGGTAACCCTCGAGAGCCTAATGCTTGATTTAGAGCAATCTCCCAACGATTTGAGCTTAATCAACGAAATATTCCGTCCTTTTCATACCTTGAAGGGGGTGAGCGGTTTTATGGGATTAAATAAGATTAATCATATTTCCCATGAAGCAGAAAATATTCTCGATAAAGCCCGCAACGGGAAATTGGCGATCATTCCAGAGACTAGTGCGTTAATCTTTAAAACTATTGACTTGATAAAGAGAATTTTAACTCACCTCAGTGTTGCGAATAAAGTTGAACAAGCTTCTGAGCAAGAAGTAGAATCCATTGTTGGTTTATTACAGATGGCTGCTGCTGGTAAAGCTGTATCTCTGGAGGAAGGGGTTATCCCCCAAGCTATTCCATCTATTGCTCAACCGCAAGTAAGTACTCCGGAGACTTCAACTAGTAAGCCTGTAGTTTCATCAAGTGCTCCACCTCCATCACCGCCGAAACCAGTTGCAGCCACCCCAAAAGCTGATCAAACTGGAGAAGGCGGCGCCGATCGAACGACCAAACAAGCGGAGGAAAATGTCCGCGTCAAGACCGAAAAATTAGATTTTTTAATTGATATGGTTGGAGAGCTAGTGATTTCCTATAATCTTTTTGACCAAGATAAAAATATTTTAAATATTTTTGAACATGAATTTTTAAAGAAAAAAAGCCAGCTCCACCGTGTTATTTCTGATTTACAAAAAGCATCTATGGCACTGCGGATGATTCCCATTAGTGCAACTTTCACAAAAATGAAAAGAGTAATTCGCGATTATACCGCTCAACATAAAAAGACCATCGATTTAGTGTTAGTTGGAGAAGAAACGGAAATCGACCGCAACATGGTCGATTCTCTATATGAACCTTTAATGCATATGATCAGAAATTCCTGTGATCATGGCATAGAATCGGCAGAAGAAAGAAGTGAATTTGGTAAAAGTCCCAAAGGAACAATTACCCTTAGTGCCTATCATAAAGGAAATAATATCGTGATTGAAGTTAAAGACGATGGCAAGGGGCTAGATAAAGAAAAAATCTTGAAAAAAGCTATTGATAAAGGGTTAGTCAAGGAAAATGTTCAGCTTACAGAAAACGAAATATTCAAACTGGTGCTCCTACCTGGGTTTTCGACTATGGAAGTTGTTTCCACCGTATCTGGGCGTGGAGTCGGGATGGATGTTGTTGTACAGGCCATCAATATGCTCGGAGGAAATGTTGAAATCATCTCCGAATTCCATAAAGGAACAATCTTCCGCATTGCACTTCCGCTAACATTAGCCATTATTGAAGGGATGTTGGTAAAAGTTTCAGGAGAATTATACATTATTCCTATCGCGAACATCAGACGCTTCTTAAAACCAGATGCTACTATTCTCAACAGCATTATGAATAAAGCGGAAACCGTTATGGTTGAAGGTAATCTAATTCCCATTGTTCGCTTAAACAGGAAATTTAAATTTGTTCCTCAATATGAAGATTTAAAAGATTGTACCCTTATTATTATCGAAACTAACGAAAAAACATTCTCCATCGCTGTTGACGAATTGCTAACCATTCAGAGTGTGGTCGTAAAAACCCTTGGCGAAAAATTCAAAGATGTTGATGGTATTGCTGGTGCAACAATTATGGGCGATGGAAAAGTTGGTCTCATCCTTGATGTGAGTAAACTTGATGTCGAGAAATAATTTTTTTCTTTTTCCCACTAGAAGAAAGAGCAAAGGAAATTAATGTTATGGATAATTATACCATCTCGGATCATGATTTTAAATTATTTGCCGACCTAGTTTATAATAAAACTGGGATTAATCTTTATGATGGAAATAAAAAGCAATTGTTGCAATCCAGAGTAAATAAAGTTTTGCGAAAACGGGAAATTCCCACTTACCGTGATTATTATGATATCATCGCTAAAGATACTAGCGGAGATGAACTCACCGATTTTATCAGTTTAATCTCGACTAATGTTACTCATTTTTTTCGCGAAGCCAAACATTTTGATTTTATGAAACAGGTCTGGTTTCCGAATTTTCCTCTCAAACATAGCGAGTCAATCAAAATCTGGTGTGCTGCTAGTTCATCTGGGCAAGAACCATATTGTCTTTCGATGACAATGTATGATCTTGTAGCTGATAAATATAAATATGATATACTCGCCACAGATATTTCAGAAAAAGTACTTAAGCAAGCTAGAAAAGCGGTTTATGCGAATAAAGATATTGAAGGTTTAGATCACACGATATTACAAAAATATTTTCAAAAAGGCTCAGGTAAAGCTGAAGGCTATGTAAAGATTAAACCTCATATTACCCGGTCTGTGCATTTTGATATCCTAAACTTAATCGAAGATTTTACTCATCCTTATAACTATGATTTAGTATTTTGTCGGAATGTGATGATCTATTTTGATCTTCCCACCAAAGAAAAGATTGTGAATCGAATTTATCAATACATGAACAAGGGTGCCTATTTCATGATTGGACACTCAGAAAGCTTAAATGGACTAAAACATTCCTTTCAATATGTTCAACCAGCGACCTATAGAAAAGTATAAATTTACTTTTTGCCAATCCTCAAGGCCTCTTAAATATTCAGCACTTTAAAGTGCCTCTCTGCTTCTTACGGTTAATGAAAACTGACCAGAGAAAATGTTCTTATGTGTGGAAAATATAGTGTCTATCTATAGTTGTGGTAAGACGAAGGTCATTTTTTTTATGGTAGCGGCGCCTATTTTTTTTCTTTTTTTTCCGTTGTTGAACGATCTAACAGTCATTTCAAAAAAAAAATAATTTTTAAAGAAAAGGTGTTGACAAATAATATCTCTTTATAAAATTGGTATGGTGTAGTGAAAGTAATCATCTTTTATCAAGTTATGGGGGGGCAAGCGATTGTTTGCGAATCAAGCCCCCCAAAAAGAATCAGGGAAGTTTGATGAGTTTTAATATTTCAGAATATAAATATTTAATCCAACCAGGCTATTTATTTATAACTGAAAAAACAACTAGTATTTATGGAGTTACTGGCTCAGCTGTTTTTGTGAGCTTGTATGATATGAAGCGTAAATATTCTGGGTGCTGTGCCTATTCATACCCCCGCCCTGCGCATACCAATGATCTCTCAACTCAGTATGGAACGGTAGCAATCAAGCATTTAATACGGAATATGAAAAATAAGGGTTCACGAATAAATGACTTAAAAGCCCATTTAATAGGAGGTAGTGACATTGAATCGAGCCAGAATTACGGTAGATTGAATGTCGAAATTGCAAACGTCGTGTTACAATATTTTATGATTGAGATTTTATCATCAGACACGGGGGGAAAAATGGGAAGAAGGTTTATTTATGATACCGAGAGTGGGCAAAGTCTAACTCTCAAAACAGAGAAGATCAGGAGTTCTGATTGGTTTCCTTACACCAAAAGGGAAGACAAAGAGTAGGATAGTTTATTATGTCAAAACAGATCGTTGTAAATATTGCAGATATGAGAATTAGTAGCAGCCCTGAGGAACTGTTGATTACCTATTCCTTAGGTTCCTGTGTTGCTTTAGCTGTTTATGATCCTCAACACAAAATTGGGGGACTAATTCATATCATGTTGCCGGAGTCACATATTGAGAGGAATGCGACAAACACTAATCCATATAAATTCGTAGATTTAGGGGTTCCTGCTTTATACAAAGAATTATTCCGGTTAGGATGTAAACGTCAACACTTAATAACGAAAGTTATTGGTGGGAGTAATGTGATGGATAAGAATAAATACTTTAATATTGGAGAAAGGAATTACACCGCAGTTCGTAAAATTTTGTGGCGTAACAATATGATAATTCATAAAGAAGATATTGGTGGAACTAAGAGTCGGACGGTTAGGTTATACCTCGACACAGGGAAAGTAGTTGTTTCTAATAGCTATGAGGAGTACGAATTATGATTTCCATGGATGCTATACTAGAAAAAATAGATTATTTACCTGTATTTAATAAAACTGCACACCGGGCAATGCAATTGCTTTTAGATAATGAAAGCGAAAATAGAGATATTGCAGATGTAATTAAATATGATTCCAGTTTAACAGCTAATATTTTACGACTTTCTAATTCAGCATATTTTGCTCACACAATTGAAATAAAAGATTTAACGGCTGCAATCAATTATCTTGGGCGCGACAAAATGTTTCAGATGCTTGCTCTTTCCACAGCTTCAAAGTATTTTAAAAATCATGCTAAAGGTTATGAATTAGTTCAAGGTGAACTTTGGCGCCATTCAATAAGCACGGCTTTAATCGCAGAGCATCTCTATTTTTTAGAACCATCAGTAAATAAAGCCACCTTATTTACAGCAGGTATTCTTCATGATGTGGGAAAAACAGTATTAAGTACCTGGGTCAATGATTTATGGAATGATATTATTTATTTAATTTCAACCCAAAGATACGATTTTATTGAAGCCGAAAAGAAAATACTTGGTTTTACCCACGCCGTTGTTGGTGGATCTATTTTGCAAAGATGGTTGTTTTCCGATGAAATTATCCAAGCCTCGCGCTACCACCATGAGAATAAAATTCATAATAGTCCATTTGTAAGAATCATTCGGCTCGCAGATTATTTTTCTATGGTTATGGGTTATATGACAAATGAAGATAATTTGCTGTATAAAGGTTATGATAATCTTTTAGATTATTATCAGATACAAAGTAAAGATTTAGAAAAAATTTTAAATAATTGTTTTGATCTTATTCAATCAGTTATTGATGATTTTTTAAAGTTTGATTGAGGTAAAAATGCCATTTAATATTTTAGTTGTAGACGACTCAGCATCGATGAGAAAAGTATTAAGAAAATCGATCGTAATGTGCAATATTGGAGAAATTACTTTTTTTGAGGCGGAAAATGGTCAAGAGGCTCTCGGTGTGTTGCAAAAAGAATGGATAGATATTGTATTTACAGATATTAATATGCCGGTGATGGATGGTTATGAATTGGTCAGTAATTTAAAAAAAGATTACACCCACCAAAATACTCCCATTATTGTTGTAACCTCCGACACCACAGCCGAGAATTCTGAAGCCGCAAAAAATAATAAGATCAAACATATTATTTATAAGCCATTTCGGCCAGAAACGATCAGGGAACTATTAATTAATTTATTAGGATTGGAGGTATCGGAAGATGGAAACGATTCAGATTCTGAAGGACTTGACTTCTAACATTTTAGAAACCATGTTTTTTATAACTCAAGAAACAGAACCGTTAGTAAAAAATTTTCAGTATAAGTTTGCTTGTAATATTCAAGATGCGAAGTTTGATATTGTGTTGTTATTCTGCGAAAAAACAGCTGTGTTAATGACTGAGAATTTTCTCGGTATCGATAAAGCTTCCACTAAAGATGTTCAAGACACCCTAAAGGAATCGGTGAATATTATTGTGGGTAATTTTCTGGGAGCATTATTTCCAGATAGCCCCAAAAAAATAAATATTCCCGTCATGATTGACAATATCAACGCAATTAATGTTGATGAATATAAAAATACCCTCTTATATTTTAAGGAAGAACCATTAGAAATATTACTGAAAGAATTATAAATCGACATAATTTTTTCGTACAGTAAAGGGAAAAAAATCATCATATGATTTAGTTATTTTCATATATAAATTCTTATTTTTGCTTTCTGGCGAAAAAATGGTTGAACTTTACCTTATTTTTATATTTTACAAAACATACTTATGGGCAAAGGCGGATATTTCTATATCGTGACCCTTTGTAAATAAATAATAATATATCACTTCCCTTTTGCTAAGGATAAAACAAGGTGGTAAGGACAAAAAAATAACAAAATTTTGTTTCATCATAAAGAAGGCTGTCGCGTAGTGATTATTTTCGTCATTATGAGGATAGAAGCGTAGCGACTGACGAAATAATCCAGAAAATAAATAAGTCAATAACATTATGTATGATAGTATGTTATGTTTTTCTGGATTGCTTTGCCGCTACGCTCCTCGCCATGACGAATGTACTAATACTATTCCTCGTTTAAAATGATTCTTTATATTACTGGATTGCCACGCACAGCTCGCAAAGACGAGTTGTATTTTAAACGAGTAATAGTATAAAATTGTATAAAAGACTCACGAAGCAACAGCCTTTCCTATTTTCCGAATGACGAAAACATCATTTGGCGACCGTTTTTATAGCGCAAAATATAACTCTTGACGAAAAATACCATTTTTATAAATTGACACAATATGCACGAATTTATAGAAACTTTACTATTAAACGCCACGCAATTAATCGAAGATGTTTTGATTTTTAAAATCATTACTTCGGTGTTAATTATTTTTATTGGTTACAATGTGATCACTATTGTGAAAAAAATTCTCACCAAAATCATGAAAAAACGTGCCGTTGACCCGGCAATTATGTCTTTTGTCATTTCGTTATTACATACAGGGCTATGGCTTTTTGTGATTATTACCTCCTTGTCTCATCTTGGAATTCATACCACTTCATTGATCGCCGTGTTAGGTGCTGCCGGTTTAGCAATTGGTTTAGCATTTCAAAACTCATTATCTAATTTTGCTGCGGGGTTTTTGTTGATCCTTTACCGCCCAATTCGGGTTGATGATATGATTGAAACAGCAGGGATAATGGGAACAGTAAAAGGCATTTCTTTATTGACTACCGAGATTCGCTCTTTAGATAATAAAGTAATTACGATTCCTAATTCACAGGTAATGAATAATGTGATTACTAATCTTACCGCCAAACCTTTACGGAGAGTAGATTTGTCGTTTTGTGTGGTCCATGCTTCTGATACCCAACAAGTGAAAGAGCTAATAAGTCAAATTCTAACTGCTCACCAATTAATACATAAGGAGCCTGAAGCTTGGGTTCGATTATCGAGTATTACTCTTTATGGGTTAAATTTTGTTGTTCGTGCTTGGACAAACTCAGAGCATTATTGGACTGTCTATTTTGACTTAACTGAAAAGGTGAAAGAAGTATTTGACCAGAATGGGGTGCAATTCGCTACAGCAAGCACTGTTTTCTCTGATTCTCAGACTTCATAACTCTGGAGGCATTTTATGCAAATTTCGACTAAAAATGGTGATCAAGGGTTTACCACCCTTCTTTCGGGAGAAAAGGTGGTAAAAGATCATTCACGCATCGAAGCATTTGGGACCCTAGATGAATTAGATGCCTCTTTAGGAGAAGCAAAACATTACTGTCAGTCGCCGAATAATAAAATAGTTTTAGAAGAAATACAACACTTACTAAAAAACTGTATGGCCTGTTTAGCAAGAACCAATATCATAGATTCCCTTGACGATCTTTATTTAAATGCCATTATTGAGCAGTTTGAAGAAAAGGTTAGCATTACTGAGCTTGTTGTTCCAGGGAAAACACTCTCTTCAGCAAAATTAGATACCTGCCGAACAATATGTCGGAGAGCCGAAAGGCGGATTATTAGTTTAGCCAAAGAAGAAAAAATCTCTACCCAAATCATCCCTTTTGTGAATAGGTTGTCAGATTTGCTCTTCTTAATGGCTAGAAACGAAGAACAGATATAATAAATTTTTTCCTTCTTTTAGGGCTCATTTCCTTTTCTAATAAAGGAATTACACCACTACCAAAAATATTTCATTTTTTCTCATTTTAGTGTTGACAAATTTATGCGTTAAATAATTATAAACTTCGGAAGTTAGGGAGAAAAAAGATGATTTCAGAAATTATGTACCGCTTTTGGCTGTTATTAAAAAATAACAAACGGCTATCTAAGCAATATTCTTGTATTTGGATTACATTCTTATGTATGGTACTAATGAGCAATTTCTTTATTGGTCGGATGGTTTATCAAAGCTCACATGCATATGGAGTTCAAGTTCTTGATTCTTCGGCTGATACGATAAATTCTTTATTAGATGGGTATAAAATTATTTTTGAAGAACTAGTCTTTTCCCTTGAAGATTTACGTTCCTCACAAGGGGCTAGTGCGCTCGATTTCCAGAATTATTTAATCCAAAGGAATCAATGGTATTTAGATCAACCCAATGAAAGTTGTCCCGATTTTACCATTATTGGTGTTGCCGATAAAAAAGTCTTTTTTGATAATAAAATCGATATTCCCATTCTATTAGATTTAGAAAAAAAGCCTTGGTACACCGGGGCACAGGAATCACAGGATCAGAAGTATTATTCTAGTGTCTACATTAATTCTATGAACGGGCAAAAAGTCTTTAGTATTTCCAAATTAATGTATGAAAATGGTGAGTCCTTTGGTGTTTTAGCCATTGTTATCAATTTTCAGGTCATTCAAAAGCTCGTTGATGATATGCACTTTTTTAGTAAAGGCTATGGTGTTTTATTAGATAGTAATCATAATTTTGTTAGTCATCCGAACGATAATTTTTTTGGACAACCAATAAGTAGTATTGGAAATCATGACTATACAGTTTTTTCTCAAATGCTTGATCATCAAAAACAAATTGATGGCTTTATATTTAAGTCTTATCAAAATGTGAAAAGTATTGTTTATTGCAAACAGCTTTACAACGATTGGTTTTTGGGGTTGGTTTGTGACTATTCAGTTTTTAATCGTTCCCAAAATATTGTGATTTGGCTTCTTTCCTTAATTGGGATTGGGATGGCCATTACTCTGAGCATCTTGATTACTAGTACCCATAAATCTTTGTATCAATCAGAACAAGCGAACACTTTAAAGACAGAGCTTCTCGAAAGAGTAGGATCGCAGGTAGAAGAAGCCAATCTCTCTTATAAAAAAGTAAGAAACCTTTTAGATAGCAACCCTTTATGTTGTACTATTTGGGATAAAAATTTCCAGATTATCGATTGTAATGAAGCAACTCTACAAATCCTCGGGCTAAAGAGTAGGCAGGAATATATTGAACATTTTAGTGAATTTTACCCAAAATATCAACCAGACGGATTAGTAACTCACGATAAAATAACGAATCTTGTCCGTAAAGCCTTTAATAATGAGAAACAAACCCTTGAATTTATGTTACAACACCAAAATGGAACCCCGCTTCCTATGGAAATGTCCTTTGTCCACGTAGATTATGGCAACGAAGTAGCTGTTGCTTGTTATTGTCGCAATTTAAGGAATGAGAAGCAACTACAAGGCGATATTAATCTTCGTAATCGCCTGATGAGTATTCAAAATCGGGCGGCTGAAATACTTTTATCAACGGATAATGGAAACGAAACAAATATCGATAAAATATTAATCAGCTGCATGGATTATTTAGGTTATACCATGAATGTGGACCGGGTTAAAATTTGGCGTAACGAAGTCATCGATGGTTCCTTACACTTCGTTTTATCTTACCAATGGCTAAGTGATTATGCAGAACTAAGACCTCCTGAGCCCCTAGGGCTGAAATTCTCCTACAAAGATACCCCGGAATGGAAAACAAAATTTTTGAAAGGAGATTGTTTAAATGGTCCGGTTACCGATTTTTCCAAAGAAGAGCAAAGATTTTTACGAGCTTTTGATTTAAAATCTTTAATCGCGATTCCTTTATTTATTCAAGAGCAATTTTGGGGTGTTTTTTCTTTTGAAGATTGCCGCCAAGATCGTTATTTTACTGCCGAAGAGATTAATATTTATCGTTCGATTAGCTTAATGATGGCTTGCGCGTTTTTACGCAGTGAAATGAATAAAGAAGTTAAAGATGCTCTTGAAGATGCTAAATTAGCCAATAAAACTAAAAGTGATTTTTTATCTAAGATGTCTCACGAAATTCGAACTCCGATGAATGCGATTATTGGGATGTCGGAATTATTGCTTCAAGAACAGTTATCTGAACGCCAGAAAAACTATGTAGATGATATTTATGCTTCTTCTCAATCATTACTTTCCATAATTAACGACATTCTCGATGTGTCAAAGATAGAAGCTGGAAAATTAGAATTGAATCCAATAAATTTTGATTTTCAATTACTGCTGGATAATATAACATCCATGTTCAAGTATCTGGCGGAAAAAAAGGGGTTGGAATTCAGAATTATTAAGTCTTCTCAACTACCTCAATGCTTATATGGAGATGATATCAGATTACGCCAAATATTAACTAATATTTGCGGTAATGCGCTCAAGTTTACTCAAAAAGGCTCTGTTACTTTAAGAGTAGGAATTGCGCATGATACCCTCTTGTTTGAGGTTGTAGACACCGGAATTGGGATTATGAGAGACGAGATAAGTAAACTTTTTACAGCTTTTTCTCAAGTAAATACCATCAAAAATCGTACGGTAATTGGAACAGGTTTAGGTCTCGTGATTAGTAAAGCCTTTGTGGAGATGATGGGGGGGAGTATTTTTATTGATAGTGAATTTGGACAAGGGAGTACCTTCACTATTTTAATACCTTATGTGGAAGGAGATATCAACGAGGTAACCCAAAAAACATTCCAACAAAGCGTGAGAAATTTTTCTTCACCCGAAGCGAAAATATTAATCGTTGATGATAATGAATTTAACATCAGAGTAGCCACTGGTTTATTGAATCTATTCGATATTAATGCTGATATGGCTTTATCTGGTAATGAAGCGATTCAAATGGTGCAAAAGGTAAATTATGACTTAATTTTGATGGACCATATGATGCCTATTATGGATGGCGTTGAAACCACTGCTATTATCCGTAATTTAAAAGGAAAATATCGAGTTTTACCAATTATTGCTTTAACTGCAAATGCGGTTTACGGAGCAAAAGAAATGTTTTTGAATAACGGATTTAATGGTTTTATTTCTAAACCCATTAATACCAAAGAGCTTGTGGAAACAATAATTGAATGGATACCAAAAGAGAAGATAAAAACAAAAGATACTACTGAAATAAAAGGTAAACAAGACAATTATAACGAAATCATTGATAAATTACGAAAATTAGAGGAAATTAATGTAAAAATTGGCTTAAGTCGCGTTTCAAACGAAAAAAAGGTTTATCTCAATTCCCTCGAATATTTTATTAATATTATTAAACAAGATTGTGAAAAAATGTCTGATTTTATCAAACAGAATAATCTGGAAAATTTTGGTATTTCCGTACACTCGATGAAATCATCATTAGCTTTTATTGGAGCAATGAATTTATCAAATTTAGCCAATAAGCTTGAAGAAGAGGCTTTCAATAAGAATATAAATTTTTGCCATGCTAATTATCCGCCTTTTGAAACAAAATTATATCTCCTCTATAATAAACTCTCCGAAATATTTCTCCTGAATAGAAAAAAGATAAATCGTAAACAAGGAGATATGAATTATCTTAAAGAAGGACTACGGAAAGCGATTGCTAGCGCTAGTTCATATGATAATGACATTGCTGTGTTATTTTTAAAAGATTTATTACTATATAGTTACGATGAAAAAACAAATATTGCTTTGGAAAAAGCCCTCACATATTTTCTCGAATTTGATTTTGATGAAGGTATTAAAACTCTCTGTGATCTTGATATCATTAATAATTCGATGAAATAATATAACTCTCGAGCTTTTTATTTTGTTATCTACTCAGGGCAAGCAATGCAGCGTAAGTGTTTACTTTCTCGAAAAACAGTTTGCAGTAGCCGTCTCCGATTGCCACAAGAAGCATATTGATCACATCTTCAAATATCAACAGCAAGATGCCGTTGATACTCATAAAATTTCACTTTGTGACAGCCCTTGTAGCATCAAAGAACCACAATATGTGCGACAATTTTTTCGAGTAATGATGGCGTTTCGTTCTACGTAAAAAGTGTTTTATTATACAAATAAAAATAGTAACCTTTTTTAAGCATTAATTCTTGGTGGGTTCCTTCTTCGATGATTTTCCCTTTTTGAATAACATAAATCAAATCGGCATTTTGTACGGTTGATAAACGGTGCGCGATGATTAAAGTGGTACGGTTTTTACTTAATACTGCCATTGATTGATGAATAAAAGCTTCTGATTCATTATCGAGAGAAGAAGTGGCTTCATCAAAAATCAGAAAGGGAGGATTTTTTAAAAAAACTCTCGCGATAGCTACTCTTTGTTTTTGACCGCCCGATAATTTTACTCCTCTTTCCCCCACCAAGGTATTAAATTCCTCTGGTAAAGACATAATAAAATCATAGATATGAGCTTTTTTTGCCGCTTCAATTACTTCTTCATCAAGAGCATCTGGTTTTCCATAGAGAATGTTATCTTTAATCGTGGTATCAAAGAGAAAAACATTTTGTTGGACGATACCAATGTTTTGGCGCAGGAATTTTTGAGTTAATTCAAGGATATTATGATTATCAAAGAGGATCTCGCCTGTATCACATTCATAAAAGCGAGGAATTAAGGAAATTAAAGTACTTTTTCCCGCTCCAGATTCTCCTACAAGAGCAATAGTTTTTCCTGCCGGTATCATCATGGAGACATTGTCTAAAATAAGTGGTAAGTGCCCTGGATATTTAAAACAAACATTATGGATTCTTAGATCACCCATACATTCTGTAGGAGTAAGAGCATTTTTGCGGTCTTTAATTTCTGGCTGAATATTCATAATCTCAATAAATCGTTCAAAAGAGGCTGCTCCTTGTTGAAATTGCTCCATAAAATTTACTAATCTTTTTACAGGGTCTAAAATATAATTAATGAAAAGGATAAAAGAAACCAAAACGGGAATATCAATTGTTTTTTGGTATATTAATATTGCTCCACAACCAATAACCCAAACTAAATAGAAATCACTAAAAAAATTCATACCCGCTTGAAAAGTAGACATTAACTCATATTGATATTCTTTGGCATCTTTAAAATGAGTATTAAAACTATTAAAGCGGTCCATCTCGATTTTTTCGTTGGTATAAGCTTTAACTTCGCGTATTCCTTGTACAGAATTTTCGACACTACTATTCAAATCTGCAATTCTAGAGCGTACCATCCGAAATCCTTTGCGCATTCTACCACCATATATAATTCCCCAAGTCACGAGAATGGGTAAAGGGATAAAGGTTAAAAAAGCAAAAAAAGGATTGAAGGAAAACATCACGGCAAAAGCTCCCACAATCATGACCAGGGAAATCAGAAAATCCTCTGGAGCATGATGAGCAACTTCGGCAATCATATTTAGATCATTAGTAATCCTGGACATTAAATGACCAGTTTTAGTGTTGTCAAAATAGGTGAAGGATAATTTTTGAATGTGCTGGAAGAAATGTTCGCGCATATCAAATTCCATGCGGACACCTAAAAAGTGGCCCCATTTAACGCGGATTTTCGTTAATATGGTCTTGATGATAATAATCAAAAATATTATTAATAATAAGATGCTAATCGCGCGAAAATTTTGGTTTGGGATATGAGTTTGCAACAAATCTTTAGTATAAATAGGTACAAGAATAACAATTCCAGAACTCAAAATTGCCGTCGATATGGCCAAAATAAAAAGCCATTTGTGTGGCAAGTAATATTGAAAAAATCGCTTTAACATCATCTGGTCAGGTTATTGAAAATTAATATTTTGTCAAGAGGTATTTTACCAAGTGATAAAATGAAGTTGTAATAGTAACTTACAAGAAGCTATCGCATAAGTATGCCCCCCTTATAAAGTTTGAGAGATGCAAATATATTGTATGTGATTAATATATAAAGCGTTATATCTATATAGTGCTGAAGTAAAGTTCGATAGAAATGGTGAAAAAGGGTATATTTTACGATAATGTTTGAGAAAATCCGAAGTAAAGTTCCACACATTTTGGATTACAGATACCTTAAGTCTCTCTGGTCATTTCATTTATGTATATATATTGCTAATGTCCTTCGTAAGCCTTAGGTACCATTGCCCCAACTGCATAATGGGAAGAAAGGCGGTAAAAAAAGGGTAAAATATTTCCCTATTCTTTTGCTATCAAAAGTTTTTTTACATCCTAAAAAAGCTATTATCGCCGACAATTAAAGAAAATGAGAGAGGAGTTTGATGACCTTTTATGAATAAAAAACTCAAAATACTGTGCAGAATGTGCGAAAAATATTAACCGAATTTATGTTTCATTTTATATCTGTATGTTTGCCTATCAAATTGGATATGATTATATTATATGATGTTACGAGATTATGTGTTTTGCTAATCAAATAAGTACTACCCATAGTGTGGGATGTATGTAGCATATCTTCTGGAGTCATTTTCGGGATCAACCTTTTTAATCTTTCCCGCCTCATAAGTATCATTCAAAATACGAGACGCAATTGCAGAGTTTCTTTGATCTATGGAAAATCTTTCTCGCACCGATTGATTGTTAATTGTTTTCCTTTGTTCATACAAGAGACAAGCATGTTGATAACATGCCATTATTTTTTCATTTGTCGTCATTTGTGAAAGGGGTTTTTTAGGAAAAAGAATAACTTTTGTATATTGCTCGCTACGTGTAAATTCTACAGGTGGCAATCCTGCTTTTTCGATTGCCTCAATAACATAGTCAATACCGCTACCTCTTTTTTCACAAAATTTCAATAAATACATAAAATTTGATAGTATTTCATTTCTCGATGTAGGAGTCGTATCAATGAAACGATTTATATCTATCAGCGGAGCACCTGCATTGGTGAAGACTATTCTATCGGAAAAAATCTCAATACTGGTTTTCATACCTAAGATAGTAAAATCCTGATGAATCATCGCATTTACGAGAAGCTCTCGTATAGCACGAGGGGGATATTGATACGTATATTCTCGTCTGATGTCTTTTCGTTCACCTATCTGAGTATGAGTGAATATAAAATCCATCAATCTGTCTATCCCCACAGCATAACCTGATTTTTTAATCAGTTCTGCTTGTAAATCAAAATTAGAAGTGCCTATATATTTCCTTGCTACAATCGTTTTCCCAAACAGATTATTAAAATCATTTAGGTCGTTAGCAAAGAGTATTGCACCGAGATTGGTGATATGCCATTTATCATCTTCATTGATAAAAAAGTTATATTCGCTTAACTTTGGGAGAATCATTTCTTCATCTGATGGTATATTCTTGTCCAATAACTCAAAAGTTTTTTTATAATCTAAGTGATTCAAGATTTCTTTGGAATTAAGGTTACCTAAAGCTACCTGTCTCTCAAAAGGCACACCAAAAGAAGCAGATATCAGAATTCGTGTTTGGTTATTAGACATCTTTACAGTTTGCCCTGCTGAACGAGTAAAACTATTAAAGATATCTTTCTTTCTCGGATAAACAGGCTTTTCGTTATGCTCTGGAATATAAATAAAAAGCAGATTATGCCTTTCAAATTCTATATAAGCATGCTCAATCTT
>JGI24702J35022_10000781_pt1 | contig 19735 bp, 19 predicted proteins | sample TergutTh196P4_FD_35022 | JGI IMG/M metagenome (IMG submission 35022)
GGTGTTCTGTTTGAACGCTAACGATGAAAACCGAAAACTTTCGACGCTTTTTCCGAAAATTCGTAACGATGAAACCCGCAAGTTTTAGTCTATCAAAGACAGAATAGTCGCAATGGGCGGGCCGGTCTTTACACCTAATCCATCAGTCCTCACAACCTCATATTCTCCGTCGGCATATCTTTTGGCAATGATTTCAATGACAGCATCGCCGCTCATGGCCGCACCGAAATCCATCGGATTTCCATTCTCGTCTCGGTAATTGCCCCCTCCGAGATACTCTGTCCGTTCGGGCCAAAAATTTCTGTCTTGGCCTTGGGAAACGTCTGTGCTTTGATATTCCACACCATTGAATTGAAGATACACCTTATAGTCAAACCAAGATACGGAGGACTTATTGGTTACGGCCAACAGCACATCGTGAGGCTTGGAATATCCGCCATCATCGTACCACGCAACTTCAGCCACCAGTGCCTCAGAGTGAGGCCAAGCAATATGGCTGGCACCCAGTACTAATACAAGCACGGCAACTAATCCCAGGGAAACACCGATCAGCCTGTTCTTCATCGTAACCTCCATAGAATTTATTGGATCCAATGGCGACCTGTTCTGGTTGCAAGGAGACGCCGCTCAATCAGTGACGAGCTTGTTCATTATTGCGGTGCCTGGGTAGTGGCAGTGACCAAAACAGTACTTGCCCATACTCTATAAGTTCTAACAGCTTCGTATTCTCCATCAGCTTCTCTTTTGGCAACGATTTCAACGATAGCATTGCTATTCATGGCCTCTCGGAGATCTAAGAAATTGCCATTCTCGTCTTGGAAATCTCCATTCCAGAAGCTAGCTGAGGAGCTAGGACCAATAAAAGATACATAATCTACTACGCTTGTGTATTCCGCGCTGTCATATTTTATAGACACCCTAAAATCGAACCAGTAGTCAAAAGACGCATTTGTAACAATCAGCCGGCTACCAACAACAGGGGGGTTATAATCATGCCACTCAATGGCAGCCCTCATTTCGTTGGAATACGGCTGAAAAATTGCGCTGAACGCCAATACCAACGCAAGCGTTGCAATGAGTCCCAAGAAACCAATTTTTAACTGGCTTTGCATTCTGTCCTCCCCGTTTTTCAGCTTTCTGTTAGTCCGCCCATCCAAGTTTGGCCATCAAGTCTTAATAAAGAAACCACCACTGTTACGGCGGCGCTACTTGTTACTTAGTTTTCAGATTTGAAACTTCATATTTATTGTCATAAAGCCAGCATGATACCGCAAACAATGTTATTACTACCACGCATTGAGCAGATATCGCCCCGGTGTTAAGCACTTTTCCACCAAAGCCTGCGCCTATCAAAATGAAGATTGCGAAGACAGTTAGTCCCAATTTCACTAAGCCCGACACCAACGAGCCCACAAATGCATGGTTTCTCAATAACGGCACAGATGATGCGGCCACAATAGCAGACATGACTACTGTGGGAACTGAAATAGCTGCATAAAACACGGCCTTTATATAAGGGATCCCCCCGAAAGGGAGTAGGGTGATAGCGGAAAATTTGTGCGACACTTCATATGTGAGCATTACTAACCCCCAACCAAGCGAGAACAGCAGCACATTAAGAATCGTCTTGGTAGTGGCCGTAATCACATAGGGTTGACTGCGCATCTTTTCTAATAAACCGTATGGGGCCCTCAAGCCCACCATCACAGAAAGCCCCGGATACACACTTAGCACAAGCATCCCGATAATCATGCCGATCGCGAGCATCGCACTGAAGCTACTTGATAACCACGACACACGCGTAACAGACTCAGGTAGCAGATAAGCCGCCAGTAGCAAGGCCATCCAAGGTAATATGACCCAGCGTAGATATAATACACATTTTCTTAATTCCCACTTAGCAGTCTTCGCTATGCTCATCTTTCGATGACCTCCAGATAGTAGTCCTCAACCGACTTGCCTTGAGCGCGAATATCCTCAGCAGGGGCCATTACAACTTCATTTTTCTTGAGTATAACAATATCGTCAAAAATGGATTGCAAATCACGTATCAAGTGGCTCGCAATAACCATGGACGCCTTTTCCACAATGTTTGCCAATATGGTCATTACAAAATCTCTCTTGATTTTGGGATCCAATCCGGCCAATGGTTCATCCAGCAAAAACACCGATGCGTTACGAGATAAGGATAACAGTAAACAGAGCCTTTCTTGATTCCCTTTGGATAGGAACTCTACCCGGCGAGACAATCCCAATTTGAACTCTTCGCACAACATGATCGCTTTTTTATAATCAAAATCATCGAAAAAGTCTTTGTAGAATTGAATTGCGTCTTTTACCTGCATGAACCTATATAAGTTCACCGGTTCCAGTAAAAAAGAAACCTTGTCCCTCGTATGGCGAGAAATTATCTGCCCGTCAATTGCCATAACCCCACTGTCTGGCTTCAATATATCCGCCATAAGCCGAAGCAAGGTCGTTTTCCCAATGCCGTTTTCGCCGAGCAGGCCAATCACCCGGCCTCGCGGCAGAGCGAACGAGAGATTATCAAACACAATGTTCCTCCCGTAACGCTTGGACAAATTGCTAACTGTGATTATGTCATTCATCGGTCAAAGCCTCCTTGACTAATTCTAAAACAGATTCCTCTGTATGTATCCCCATGTTTTTCATCCCACGAACAAACTCTTTCACATGCGTATGAATCATCATGCTCTCCAGCGTTGACCTAGCGCCCAGAACAATAAAACTGCCGATGCCTTTTTTTGCTTGAATAACACTTTCTGTTTCCAGGAGCTGCATGGCCCTCTGTACAGTCAATGGAGTAACCTCGTAAAACACGGCATATTCGCGAACTGATTTTAGTTTCTCTCCGTCCACTAATTTCCCTGAGACGACCTGCTCTTTGATATCATTGGCGATCTGAATATATATCGGAACGCTGTCTTTAAAACTCATCTTATTCACCTTTGATATTATTATGCCTAGACTGGCCATCTCCGCATGCACGGTGACCAAAGCGATTCAATCCTAAATGATGGGATCTCAGTATCATATCCATATATGTACTCAATTGCTATCTTTGAAACCACAGATGCTATTTCTGCTTCTGCCCCCAAAAAAAGATCCTTTGTGCCCAAATTTTCTGCAATGCCCTCCGCGCGCGCAACAGAACTACGAGGCATTAGACCCGTCTGGAATTAACGATATCGCTGTACTCATAATTACTTCTTCCAAAATCCTACCCTGCCGGTGCTGTACTATTTTGTAGCACAGATATTATCATGCCGCCTGCTATTGACAGTGTCAACAAGCCATATTTCATTCATCGTGGTGCGCGCTAGCGCATGAATTTTAGAGGCGACCTTGTGGTTTTTCGGAGTTTGTCCGTAAACGTAAGTATTCGCTCTTTGCATTAAACCAGACTCTCAAATAATATACTGGTCAAGATGCTTGACTACCGTGGTAGCTAGTGATTGCAAAGAGAAGCCACTCTGTGGAGTTATGTATGAATATAATATTGCCACGAAGACATTATCATACTTGATGGCAAGTTGTTCATAACCACCAAAACTAGGGCTTGATACCCACGCATCCAGGATTCCTTCAGTACCATAAGACGCTGTAGCCTTATCCCCCACATTAAAACTCATTGCTTCCTTGTAACCAGTTGCTACGAGAAGATCACCAGAGCTAATCGTCTGTGCAACAACAGGATCTGCAATCCACATCAAACATTGGAGCCATGGTCCTATGTCTCCGCCAGACAACGACCAAAGGAACGCCTTGTTACTTTCACCCCATTGCATATGATTCTCATCAATTATGTCATATGTAAAAGAACGTGCATTCCTAGGGAGTTCGGCGGAGAAATCAAATACCGTTGGCGCATCATCAAGTGTCAGTACACGCGCTGGAGCACCACACGATAAAGCTACAAGAAGCGCGCCAACTACAAGCGCAATGCTGGAAAAGCAAGTACTTTTCATTTTGATTCCTTTCAGGACAAGGACGGCCAGGGCAGAGTGCACACTCTGCCCTGGCCGCTCAAAGAGTTAAGACATAGTCATGTAGCCCCTGGTCTTCCTCAGCGATCTACCACTGTATGTCTATATAAGACCAATAGGTAGAATAGCCGCTGTCTCCAACGTTTGCTATTGTGTTCAGCACGGATGGAATAGGCGCATCTATAATTGCGAAGGTAACCAGTCTCGCAAAATAGGAGTTCCCGGCATATAGGGTAGCGCCGAAAGAGCAATTGGAACTGGTGATACGCCCACCAACGTTTGCTGAGCCACCAAACGCAACACGGCTATTATACGCATCTTTGTATGCGATTACAGTATTCGTTGCAACATCCACCAGCTCTGCCCGTACAATCCATTGTGCGGCTGGAGTACCCGGGGCATACAAGTAGCCAAAGGCATTTCCATCAAATACAATCGTGGCATTCATTGACCCCGTCCCAGTGACCTGAAAATATGCTCCAGTATACGCCCATGTTTCAGGTTTACCTTGGAGCGCCATGGTGACCTTTGCATAATTTGTTCTGGTGGCAATATTGTAGGTATGGTAGTAAGCGGCATTGCCTACTGCATTATCGCCGTCATCGCCATAATTTGCTGACAGTAGCGTGGTATTAGACCGTCTTGTATTGTCGCCAATATCAATTGTCACAATATCCGCGGGCAGGTCTGTAAGCGTGGGCATCGGTGCAACAAAGCTTGTTGCCGCTGCCTCAACCCGAGCCAAGGCCAGCTGTCCCGCCTCCCATTCTTCATCAGATATGGGCTTCCCAGCCCTGTTTTCGTTGTACCACTTTTCTGCCTCATAGTCCCGTGGAGCCAAGGGGACAGTCCCATCAGTAAGATCAAGGATTTGAAAAGCAGGCCAAACTCTGCCGCTATCAGTGCCAGTCTTGTCATTAGGCCCTTCAGCGCTTACAGGAATCACTGAGACAAGAGCTATGGCCACAACCAGAGCCAGAGCCAAGGGTTTTAACAATACCGAACGAAACTTTCTCATTTCGTTCCTCCTTTGTGATTTTATTGGCCAGATGAGCCAGGCGGAGGGATGGGGTGTAATTGGATAGGAGAACCTAGGGCCAATGGATATTTAGTTTCACTTTCTTGATATAGCTATCACCTCCTAATTTCGCATATTACTGGGGATTAATGGGTTACCAACATCAATGATAGTAACCATGTCAGGAGACACCGTTGAAATATCGGGTATTGGCACTTGCAGGATTGATGACATAGCCTCGGCTTGTGCTTCTAACTGCTGCAATGCCTCCCATTCTTCATCAGATATGGGCTTCCCAGCCATGTTTTCGTTCCACCACTCTGCTACTTCATAGTTCCGTGCAGCCAAGGGGACAGTCCCATCGGTGCCATCAATGGCATTGCTCCAGTATCACACGGTTCGCATCATTAGATAATTTTGCGTTGTTACCGATATCACGTATTGTCGCCGATATCGATGATGACTATGCCAGACAGGTCTGTAAGCGTGGGTATCGGGACGGTTAAGTTGGCTGACATAGCCTCGGCTTGTGCTTCTAACTGCTGCAATGCCTCCCATTCTTCATCAGATATGGGTTTTCCGGCCATGTTTTCGTTCCACCACTCTGCTGCTTCATAGTTCCATACCAAGGGGACAGTCCCATCGGTGCCATCAATGAATTGATAAGCGGACCAAACTCTGCCGCTATCAGTGCCAGTCTTGTCATTAGGCCCTTCAGCACATATGGCATGGCCATCATCGTAAACACCGCTACCATCATAAGAATCGCTATTTGAGCGCGCCGACACCCCAACCCCAAGTCCGACAACAAAAGTTACGAGCACAACTGACAACAGCCCTACTGCTAATGCTTTCATCGTTCTTCCCTTTCTCCTGTATAATACTGCACTACTTATGTAGCACAGTCGCTATCTTATCACTTGCCTTTTGTATTGTCAACAAGCCAATGGCAACGCGTGTAAATTGCCCATCTCCCTCCACCCTGCTATGCTTTGTCACGATGTTGGAACGTAAAGCATTTCGCTGGCCGGAATATTTCAAGGTCAACATTCTTTTTTTCGCCCTCGCTGCTCTCTCACAAAGCCTGCACAGCATCATCCTGCCAGTACGAATATTGGACTTCGTTAGCGAAGCTCAGAAGAACACTTTCCTGGGGATTATGACCTTTGCCGGCCTCTTTATCGCCGTACTCTATCAGCCGGTGGCGGGTGCGCTTTCAGACCGCGCCAGCACCATATGGGGACGGCGGCGGCCTTTTATTATGCTGGGCATATGCACCCTTATTCTCTGCGTGGCCGGGGTAGGCTTAGCTCCAGGCTATATCTTTCTTTTTATAACCTATCTGCTCATGCAATTCGCCGGCAACACCGCCCAGGGTCCTTACCAAGCCCTCTTGCCGGAGATGGTGCCGGCAGAAAAGCGCGGCAGAGCCTCTGCCATAAAGAATCTGCTGGAGATCTTGGGCGGAGTGGCCATGATCGGAGTAGCTTCTGTACTCATCACCCGCTATGAGACAACCCATCTGGCAGTATGGCTGTGGCTGACACTTGCTGCCATCATCGCTCTGCTCTGTCTGAGTTTGATCGTTACCCTTGTCTGGATAAAAGAAGTCACACCCCAGCGCACAACGCCGCAACTCTCTCCCTGGTCAGCAATCCGACGCACTTTCCGGCTAGATTTGCCCCGAGATCGCCCTTTCCTTTGGTTTCTGCTCTCCCGCGCTTTGATTCTGATGGCGCTGGGTACCATCCAGCAGTTTGCGCTCTATTTCTTTCGCGACGTGGTCGGCCTGGAGAATCCGGCTGAAGCCGCTTTCGGATTCTTAGGGGTAGCCATCGCGGTCGTAGCTCTCGGGGCCTATCCTGCAGGACGCCTGGTTGATCGTTTTCCCCGGCAAAAAGTCTCGGCCATGGCGGCGGGGTTGGGGGCTTTGGGCATCATTTTGATCATGATTCTGCCCAAGGAATACCATCTGATACTGATACCAGCAGGCCTCATCGGGGCTGCCCTGGTTGTCTTTGCTACCGCCAACTGGGCACTGGCCACCGACCTGGCCGTCCCAGGAGAGGAAGCTCGTTATTTGGGGCTGGCAAACATGGCCACTGCCGGAGGTGCTGCCCTAGCCCGCCTGATAGGACCAGTCATTGATTTTTTTAACGCCCGAAGTCCTAATCAAGGCTACCAGGTCATGCTCGGAGTCTGTGTGGTCTATTTTGTGATGGGCGGACTTATATTGTTGAAAGTAAAAGGAGCTAGCCCAGAAGCCGGTTGATGGTCTCCAAGCCATACACGGTAGCATACGACATGACGATATATAACAGTATGCGCCCCAGAGAACAAGCGGCCAGAAACTTCCAATACGGATAGCGCAAAGCCCCCACCGCCAACCCCACCAAATCAAAGACCAAGGGGGCAGCGGAAAAGACAAAGATAAACAGCATCCCCCAGCGCTTCAGCCAGCACTCCAGGCGCTCATAGAGTTTCCTTTTCCCGGGAGCCACCGCTTGGCCGCTATAGCCCGCCAGATAACCGGTACTCTCGCCGAAGCCAGCAGCGATACCGCCGATGATGCCGACCATGAGCGGGGCAGGCAGATTTAGACCCAGGAAGCCCACCGGTGGCAGGGTGGTCGCCAAGGCACCCATAGCCGCGAAATTGCCCGCCGGGAGTATCACGGTGGCATTTAACGCCAGCGATATGATAAAGACCCCAAGATAGCCGAGACCTTTGAGCTGCTCGACCTTGTCGGGGTAAACACGCCAGAAATAGAAAATGCCCACGGCCAAGGCAATAACCAAGACCAGCATCAGAATGGGAATGAGTCTGCTCTTTAACCAGGACGGCTTAGATGCGGCCTGAGGAGCAGTCTGTAAAGTATTTTCGTCTTCCACTTCGACCATTGTAGCATATCGCCAAGGCTTATCGCGGCGGTTCGGGTAAGCCGCAAGTTCATTCCGATAGGGCTACTTTAACAGGCGCCCGCTCGAAACTTTCAGCCTGCCACAAAGCCTGTAGCTTAAGCCTCGCCAGTGCTGCCACAAAGCGATCGGGGATCGTCTCCAGCCGGGTGTTATAAAAAGTGGCGACGTCGTTAAAATAAGCACGGGCGAGGGCGATGCGCTGCTCGGTAGAAGCAAGCTCCTGCTGCAGAGCCTGGAAAGACTCACCCGCTTTAAGCTCCGGATAGCGTTCGCTGAGAGCTATCAAGGTGGTGCCAATAGCATGTGCCATGTCGGGCGCAGCTTGAGCCTGAGAGCGCAGCTCGGCTACAGCAGTTTGTATCCCGCGCTCATGACTTTGATACCCCATTACACACTCAACCAAGCGCGGAATGAGATCAGCCCGACGCTTGAGCTGTACCTCTATCTGCGACCATCCCTGTTGAGCACGGTTATACAGCCTCACCAAGCTGTTATAGACCATCCAGAGCCAGCCGAGGCCGAACACCAAGAGATAACCGCCCGCTGTAAGCCAGTAAATAACTGATGAGGAGTATCCCCTGCCCCAGTTGCAATAAAGCCCTATACCTAGGGCAATCAGCAATCCCAGTACCGCCCAGAACCAGAACCAGCGAACATAGCGCCGACCAATCTGTTTTTCCGAACGGGTAGCAATGACAAAAAGCGATGCTTTCTTATCCTGAGCTATCTCCGGAGCCACCACATCAGCGCGTTCTCGTGAGTAACCGGTCACATAGAGATTGGCGTGCAGAGGGATGCCAATCTCATGAAAACGGCGGCGGTGAGTGCTGTTGGCAACCGCTTTGTCCGGCCCCTTGTCATAATAAAGAGGGTTCTTACGCGTACACTCTTTCTCAAACAAGATGGTGGTATAGAGCTTAGCTCCCTTCGGCTGAATACGAATAACACCGGTGTCGTCCTTAAGATAAAAAGGTGCACTCTTCCCGCCCTTGGCCACTTCTTCCCAGCCGCTCTCGCGGCGTGACTGGGGGCCCTTACTCGTCATGTGAACTGTGGTACGCGACCAGTGCTCTTGCACCGTCCATTTATACAGGACACAGCGCCTGCCAGCCAGATAACTGGTAAAGGGCTCATCACTTTCCGCCGTACCTTTGAGTTCGCATTGGCCGATAAAGACCCCCTGTGTTTTGGAAGTGGGCAGATCGTCAATGAGGCGCTTGCGTCGGAGATATCTCAAAGATACGATGAGACAGACAAGAGCCAGTGCCCCTATCAGCAAAGACAGCCAAATTATCGGGCTAAGAGCATTCAAATCGGTGACTAACCTTCTACAACTCGAAGGATTGCTCCTTGGTTGAAGCCGTAACAGGGGTTATTATACGCTTTTAAGTTAGAGGAGGATAGACAAGCATTTGCATGGATAATGATTGAGTACGGTGCTCTCCTCGCTTCCCGCCCCCTATCGCACGTTGTCAGCCCGGGGCTTGTTCTGATATACTGGCTGTGTGGCCCCCATCGTCTAGAGGCCTAGGACAGCGGCCTTTCAAGCCGTCAACAGGGATTCGAATTCCCTTGGGGGCACCAATAATACCTCAACAGGCCAATCGCTTATCACGGGCGGTTAGCTCAGCGGTTAGAGCACCTGCTTCACACGCAGGGGGTCAGAGGTTCAAATCCTCTACCGCCCACCACTGTGCCTAAAATGGGTTAAAAGCGGCCTGTCAGCCAAAAATAATTGAACATTGACTCCCTGTCTTATCAAAAGAAACAGACACAACCAGGGATAGCTCCTGACCCCTTGCCTACTCTACTCATGCGTATTGTCGGGAGCTCCAATTTGCATAGGCGAGTAGATAGGTATGAATACGATGTGGCACTGACATTCCATCGAGTGTGTGATAAACTGCTTTCGTCCACTCAGGACCGCCTCCTTGGTCATGATTTCGGTTTGCGACACCGTTGTCATTCTACCATTGAGGCGTTTATCATCAGCTTACACCGCTTCTGCTTTCTCCGCTCTCCCCAGCATAGCTGGGGGATTAATGAGGAGATTCGTGATGGACGCTGGCTACTCGTATTACGATCAGGATAGCAACATCACCAATGGCAATGACGATTGACGAGTACATAGCCGAACAAGACGCGGCGGTCAGGCCTCTGCTAGATGCCGTGCGCGACACCATCCGCGCCGCCGCGCCTGACGCGGTAGAGAAAATCGTATGGAGGATGCCGACGTTCTGGCAGGGCGATAACCTGATACACTTTGCGGCATTCAAGCATCACATCGGCATCTATCCCGGCAGCGAGGCCGTGGGCGTTTTTGCCGACAGGCTTGCGAGCTACAAAACCAGCAAGGGTGCTATCCAACTCCCGCCGGACAGGCCGCTAGACCACGCACTCATCGCCGACATCGCGCGCTGGCGCGTGGAGCAAGCGGAGAGGAAAAGATGCAAGAAGAAAACAAATGGAAAGCAACGGATTGATATTTGAGCCAGCTTTGGCAAGCTTGGTTTTTCCAGCTTTGAACTTAGTTAAATCCGCCTTGTCTTGCTCGCTCTCATAGTATTTTCTTACGGGCACATCCGGTAGCCCCCTCTTATCATAGCAGAGGTGGAGAGCGACATGGAGAAAGAGGTTATAATTAATACCTGTTCATTGAGGGACGATGGTTGTTAGATAGGCTCTAAGCTAAACAGCTCTATAACCAAAAGGAGGAACAGTTAATGCGTTATCCCGCCAAAGTCAAAAATGGGTTGTTACTTATCATGAATCTCTTCCTCCCGATTCTTGCGGTGAGTGTAGTATTTGCCAATGGTGTAATGAACAGTGTCCCAGCAATAGCGGCAGGTGGTACATGGACAGGCAACGGCACAGAGGATAATCCATATCTTATTGTCGACGAAATCGATTTGGCAAAACTCGCGACCGATGTAAATGGCGGCAGGAGTTACGAAAATACTTTTTTCAAACTGACCGTTGACATTGATTTAATGAGCGTTGCCGCAGGTAATAACTGGATACCTATTGGCACAAGCACGAACTCATTCTGTGGAAGTTTTGACGGTGATGGGCACACCATCAGCAACCTTGCTATAGCCAGAGCTAGTATGTCTAATGTCGGTTTGTTTGGTTGCATAGACAATGGCGTCATTAAAAATCTCGGAATTATCAGTGGCGATATACAAGGTTATAGTCAAGTTGGTAGCGTGGTTGGGTTTAACTACGTTGGCACGGTTGAAAATTGCTACTCCGCCAACAATGTCAATAGCACTGGCATTGTTGGCGGAGTAGTTGGATATAACTACTACGGAACAGTAATAGATTGCTATAACACCGGTAAAGTCGACGGCACTATCGGCAATGTCATAGGCGGCGTAGTCGGGCTTAACGGCGCTGGAGAAATCATAAACTGCTATAACACCGGAACAGTCAATAGCGGCTCCATATACAGCGGCGGCATAGCTGGGTTTAACTACTACGGTACAGTAGAAAACTGCTATAACACCGGCGCAGTCAAAGGGACTAACGTCGTCGGCGGTGTGGTTGGGTATAACACCAACTACATAAGCGCCGAGATATCAGCTGGCTATAACAGCGCGAACATCAAAAATTGCTACAACACTGGTGCGGTTAGCGGCGCAGAAAGTATCGGGGGCATAGTTGGCATTAATCATGAAGCAGTCACCAACTGCTACAACACCGGTACGGTCAGTGGCTATTTTAATGTCGGCGGCGTGGTCGGAACTAACTATTTCGGAAGCGCTACAAATTGCTACTACAATAACGACAACTATACAGGCACGGGTATAGGTGCCGATGCGGCAACTACGGCAGCAGGAAAGACCACTGCCGAGATGACAACCCCCGGCTTTGCAGCGACTATTGGCTCGGCATTCGAAAAACGAGATACGGATGACGACTATTGTTATTACCCGGAACTGAAAGTATTCAGTATCAGCGGTAGCGCCATGGCGCAAGATGCCTCAAAAACGAGCACGGTTGTCGCGAGAAGATCACCAATATTAATTTCCTTCCCCGCAACAACTAGCATTACCTATGGGCAAGCACTGAATACTTCTACTCTAAGCGGCGGAATTGCTACAGATCCGATTAGCGGGACAAACGTCATAGGCATATTCGCATGGGTTAACGGCGAATTCACGTACCCTACCGTCTCCGATGGCAATCATGCCGATTTCTCTTATGTCTTTACCGCCACAACCTATCAGGATTTATACAAACCAGTGACCAGCACAGCAAAAATTACGATCAACAAAGCCATACTCACTGTAACAGCTGATAACCAGTTCAAAAAATACGGCGATGATAATCCTCCTCTTGCCATACAATATAGCGGCTTTGTAAATGGGAATACTCCCGCGAGTATCATCACCATGCCTTCGCCCGCGACTGTTGTTACGAATAACTCTCCAGCGGGTACCTATCCGATCACAATATCGGGTGGCATAGCAGACAATTACGACTTTATATATGCTCCCGCAACGCTAACTGTAACCAAGGCAATGCTCACCATTTTGGCAGACAATACATCCCGAGCTTACAGTGATGATAATCCTCCGCTCACCTTTCAATACAGCGGGTTTGTCAATGGCGAAGACGCAGGTATCTTAATTGCCCAGCCATCTATTTTCACCGAAGCGGGCAAAAACTCTTCTGCCGGCGTTTACCCAATCATCATATCGGGTGGCATGGCAGACAACTACAATTTTACGTACATTCCTGGAACACTAACAGTCGATAAAGTCACTCTGACTGTTACGGCAAACGATGCATCCAAAACCCAAAACAAAGATAACCCGTCACTTACTTATCAATTTAGTGGATTCGTAAACGGCGAGGATGAAAGAGTGTTAATCGCTCAGCCAGTTGCTTACACCAATGCCGAGAAAAACTCCCCTGTCGGCACCTTCCCCATTGATGTATCAGGTGGCGTTGCTGACAATTATCACTTTATATATGTTGCAGGAACATTGACGATACAATCGGGATTCCCCGGAACAATCCTATGGGCAACTCTCTGTATTGTAGCTTTGCTTGTGGTAATTGTAGTAGCAACACTGCTGATCAAACACCGCTGGAAATCATGATATAGGTGCATTGTACATTGGTGCCGGCAATGCAAATTGAGCTCGAATCCAAAGCCCGTCGCCTGCTTAGCAGTCTCCAGACATCACTGGCGCAATCAGACTGCCGCGGATATATCGTGGGCGGCTTCCTGCGCGACCTAGCCTTAGGGCGGCCAGCCCGCGACATAGATATTGCCATAAGTGGCAATGCCCTAACTATCGGCCGCGAGCTTGCCCGCGAGCTTGGCGCCAGGGCGGTGCCGTTGGACGGAGAAAATGGGGTGACGCGTCTGATCCTGACTTCACAAAAGGACAGTGGCTGGCAAATAGATTTGTCGCCTTTACGCGGCGACCTGACGGCCGACCTTAGGCATCGCGACCTCACCCTGAACGCCATGGCCTGTGATATCGCCATCCCCCCCTGGGGAGGGCACGGTACGCTATCAATTGAGCTGATAGACCCCCTTGGCGGCCTCAAAGACATAAGAGCCCGCCTGGTGCGGGCGACGGGGGATGAGGTCTTCCGGCAGGATGCCATTCGTCTGCTACGCGCCGTAAGGCTAGCAGCCGAACTGGAGTTCAAAGTCGAAAGCACCACCGAAGCGCTCATCAGGCGCGATGCCCCCCTCATCCAGCACGAGGCCGGCGAGCGTGTGCGAGAGGAGTTTTTGCGCCTGCTCATGCTAAGCAACACAGATGAGACGCTATTTTACATGTATGAACTGGGTCTATTAACGGCTATTATCCCGGAACTCGCACCATCGGTGGGACTTGAGCAGCGCGGTGAGCACCAATGGGATGTCTTCCGGCATTCGATACGCTCAGTGGCCGCTCTGGACTTCCTGTTACGTTGCGGCCCCTGGCCATACGCGAGCGCGGATGTCCTGCAGAATGTCCCTTGGGATGAATCTCTGGCAGGTCATTTCCAAACCCCCATCAGCCCTACAAGTACCCGCCGAGAACTGGACAAACTTGCCGCCCTCCTCCACGATATCGCCAAGCCCCAAACTAAAACCATTGCTCCAAACGGGAAGCTGCGCTTCTACGGCCACCCTCAGGAGGGCGCACCCATCGCCGAGGAGATTGCGGAGCGATTGCGCTTCAGCACCAGGGAAAAAAGGCTGATCACTGCGGTGGTGCGCTACCACCTGCGCCCCGTGCAAATGGGTGAGGAAGGAGCCATGCCTACCAAGCGCGCGGTCTACCGCTTGGTACGCGACTTGGGAGAGATGGCCCCCGATGTCCTATTTTTCAGCCTAGCCGACCACCTTGCCACTCGTGGGGAGGAGCTTGATTTAACAAACTGGCACCACCATGCTAATATTGTTTCTTATGTGCTGGCGGAAAGTGCGCGCACGTTAAGCACCCTACCAGCACAGTTACTTAACGGACACGACCTGCAACGGGAATTGGGTCTGGCACCCGGGGTCAGGCTGGGAGAGATCTTGGCCGAGCTCCGCGAGGCCCAGGGAGCAGGGGAGGTCTCAAGCAGAGATGAAGCGCTGGACTATGCCAGTCGCTTGCTGAACGAGAAAACTTGAGGCTCTGCCATAAGCAAAATCACCGTTGCAGAGATCGCTTTTTAGGATGAGGAGAACATGAAGGCTTCTAATTGGTTTCTGCTAATTATCGCCGCCGTGCTGACCCTGGCAACCTTGGTGGTGTTCCCCCTAGATCAAGGCATCCTGGCCAATAAAGCTGTAGTGCTGGGATTGGACTTGCAGGGCGGCCTCTACATCGTATATGAGGCCGATCTTTCCGGCGTTGATCCCGGAGAACGCAGTAACGTCATGGACGGGGTCGCCGGCGTCATCTCCAACCGCATCAACCCGCTGGGGGTAACCGAACCCCTGATTGAAAGGCACGGGGATAACCAGGTTGCTGTGCAGCTCCCCGGCACCAACATCACTGAAGCGCAGAAAGAGCGCTTGGGCCGCATTGCCCTGCTGGAATTCCGTGAGCAGATAACCGATGCGGAGGGCAATACCATCTGGATACCGGCCACAGGAACCATTAACGGGGAAGAGAAAGTCCTTACCTCCAGTTATTTCAAAGGCAACACCTATGTCGGATACAACGAATCCGGCAATGCCTACTATCTCAATTTTGAGTGGAACGACGAAGGAGCCCAATTGTCCGAGCAGATCACCGGGCGCCTCATAGGCAAACAGCTGGGCATTTTTGAGGGCGATGACCCTCTGCTAGGAGACGAAGGTCAGCACATCGCGCCCGTTGTTAACAGCGTGATTACCACCAGTGGCCAAATCACCGGGCTCCGCCCGCAGGATGCCCTGCAACTCTCCAGTCAGCTTAACGCCGGTCGCCTGCCGGTGCCCCTGACCATCATCTACGAAGAGACCGTCTCGCCTACCTTAGGCTCTGACTTTGTCAGGCTCGCAGTACTGGCCGGCCTCATCGGCCTCGCCATGGTGTTCTTTTTCATGAGCGTCTATTACCGCATCCCGGGCATCGTTGCTTCGATAGCCTTGGTATATTACAGCATCCTCACCCTTGCCATCTTCAAGCTCTTCGGGGTGACGCTCACTCTCGCCGCTATCGGCGGGTTTGTCGTCTCCGTCGGCATGGCCGTGGATGCCAACGTGCTCATCTTCGAGCGTATGAAGGAGGAACTCCTTACCAAGCGTACCCTCAGAGCTTCTCTTGAGGCTGGCTTCTCCCGCGCTTGGGCGGCTATTTGGGACTCCAACCTCACCACCGTCATCGCCTGCATCATCCTGTACTGGGTAGGCAACAGCATTGCCGGCGGCGAACAGGTTAAAGGCTTCGCCCTCACCTTGGCCATCGGTGTGGTCGCCAGCATGTTCACCGCTATCATCGTAACCCGCAGCCTGCTCCGCCTAACCGTGGGAACAGGTATCGGCCGCCATCCCGGTCTCTTCAGCCCGATAGGGGGTAAAAATGTTTAACATCATTGGCCGACGTTTTCAGTTCTTCGCCCTCACGGGATTGCTGGTCGTAGTCTGCGTTGCCGCTTTGGCCGTTTTCGGGCTAAAACTCGGCATTGAGTTCTCCTCCGGCTCCTTGATGACCATCCGCTTTGAGCAAACAGTGGACATCGGCGATTTGAGGGATGAGTTATCAAACATCGGTTACCCCGGAGCTGTTGTTCAGGTCACCAACAGCGGGGACTTCCAGATTCGCACCGTGACCCTCGCCGACGAATCTCGCGAAAGCATGAAGCAAGCCCTCGCGGCCCGATTCGGTGCCAATACCGAAGAGGGCTTCACCAACATTGAGCAGACCGTTTCGCAACATACGATACGCACCGTCATCATTGCCATGGCCGTGGCCGCATTAGGCATCGTACTCTATGTCACCTATGCGTTCCGTAAGATGCCCCATCCCTTCCGCTACGGTGTCTGTGGCATCGTAGCCATGGTCTTTGATGTCATCATGGTAATCGGCATCTTCGCCCTCCTCGCTGGGTTGCTCAAATGGGAGCTTGATCTTATGTTCATCACCGGCCTCCTGGCCGTCATCGGCTACAGCATCAACGACAAGATTGTCATTTTCGACCGCATCCGCGAGAAAACGCAACGCGGAGGGGTAACCGACTTCGCCGCCCTGGTCAACAGCAGCCTTGTTGAGACCCTCACCCGATCGCTCATCACCGGCATCTGCACCCTTTTCACCATCATCGCCCTTATGCTCTTTGTGGGCTCCACCATCATGAACTTCCTGGTGGTACTGCTCATCGGTATCCTTGCCGGCACCTACAGCTCCATCTTAGTGGCCGCCCCGCTCCTGGTGATCTGGCAAAACGGCGAATGGCACCGCTTCTTACCATGGCGAAGGAGCCCCGCCGAGCCGTAACCCGGACATGTTTGACTCCAAAAAAAGTGCCGCTACCCTAGCTTTGGGAACCGTCTTGGGGCTGTTTGCCCTAAAGCTGGCAGCGGCCGCGCTTACGGGTAGCGCCAGCATCTTGGCCCAGATGGCCGACAGCCTCCTCGACATCCTCTCTGTCGGTCTAACCTACGTCGTCGTCATCGCGGCCAACCGACCCGCCGATGCTGAGCACCCTTTCGGTCACGGCAAACTGGAAAGTGTCTCGGCCGCTTTCCAAGCGATTCTTATCTTCGCCACCGGCGGTGCCATAGTTTATAACGCCGTGCAAAAACTGGTTAGCGGAGCCGAGATCTCCCGCCCGGAGATGGGCGTGGCCGTAATGATCGTTGCGGCTCTGGCCAGCGTGTTCCTCAGCCGCAAATTGGGGCGCACCGCCCAGGCAACCGACTCGCCCGCCCTCTCAGCCATCGTCCAAAATATCCGGGCTGATGTCTATTCCGCCGCCGCTGTGCTGTCCGGGATGGCCGCAATCTACCTCAGCCGCGGCCGCCTGGCCTGGTTAGATCCGGCGCTGGCCATCGCCGTCTCTCTCCTTATCTTTCGCTCGGGTTTTCTGGTCCTAAAACAATCCTTCAGCGCCCTCATTGATGTACGCCTCCCAACTGAGGAGGAGCAAATCGTCTGTGACACCATCATGGCACACAACAGTCAGCTCGTCGGGGTACACGCGCTCAGAAGTCGTAAGAGCGGCAGCCAACGCTACGTAGATCTGCATTTGGTCATGCCCAAAGACACCAGTGTGGCCAAAGCTCACGAGATCTGCGATCACCTGGAGCAGGACCTGGCAGCTAAGCTTGCCATGCTCAGTGCGACCATCCACGTTGAGCCGTGCGATAACCGCTGCAGTACTTGCGGCTTGTCGTGCGGCTCCCGTCAAGACACTTAGGTGAGCCGGCCACGCGGCTTAGGTGCCCTCGGATAGTCCTCAAGCTTGCCCGATATCTTGCCATTATGATTGACAGGTACCATGGGTTGTGTTATGCTACGCGTGCACCACAATATAGAGCGTTATGTCATGAAGTGCCCCTACTGCAACTTTGAGGAATCACGGGTCTTGGACTCACGTGACACAGAAAACGGCGTACGCCGTCGCCGCAAGTGCTTGAGATGCGCCGCGCGCTTCACCACCTATGAGCGCCTCCATCCCATTTCGCTGTTCGTCATTAAAAAAGACGAGCGCCGGGAGGAGTTCCACAAAGAAAAGCTCCTCGCGGGTATCCGCAAAGCCTGCGAGAAGCGCCCCCTCCCCACCGGAGCCGTGGAAAATGTAGCTGACGATGTCGAGCGCGAGCTTTACGCTCTGGGCAAACCCGAAGTCTCCTCATCAGTTATCGGCGATATGGTCATGGCCAAACTCGGGAAACTTGACAGCGTAGCCTATATCCGCTTTGCCAGCGTCTATCGGGAATTCACCGATATTACCGACCTCAAACAAGAGGTGGAATCCCTCATCGCACACACCCCGCCGCCAAATGGGCAGCTCATCTTGCCAATCAAACCCTAGTCCCCAAGAAATAACTTCCCAGGAGTTCCCGTGAGTAAAAATGGCGAAATACCAAAGGATGAGTCTGCCAACCGAAGCCGGATTGCCCGGGTCGTCTTCAATGCGGCCGCATCCATGGGCATCCCGGACCGCGAGGCGGTAGAAAAGCTAACTGGTCAGGTCATCGCCCGACTGGAGCGCTCAACAACCCTGCCCGGCATGGAAGATCTGGTGCCGAAGGCGAAGACCTCGCTTGCGCCGGCCTCCGAGGATGACATCCTGGCCATGGTGAAAGAATTCCTGGCCACCGAAAAACCAATTGAAAGCAACGAGAAGCATATGCCTGAAGATAAAACGTTTTCCACCACCGTCCCCCAGTCAGAAGTTACAAAGGAGGCCAGGGCTATGCCTGCCAGGACCGCAACAACCACCACCACATCCGCACTCTCCGAGAACGCCCTAAGGGTCCTGGAGAAGCGCTACCTCAGCAAAGACAAGCAGGGGAAAAGCAGCGAAACCCCGCAGGAGATGTTCCGCCGTGTGGCGCAGACAGTCGCCTCTGCCGAGGCCGGCTATGGTGCCGGGGCAGACGTCAAGGGTTGGGGGGAGAAGTTCTACACCATGATGGCGCAGCTGGAGTTTCTGCCCAATTCCCCCACCCTGATGAATGCCGGACGGGAACTGGGGCAGCTCTCGGCTTGTTTCGTGCTGCCCATCGAAGACTCCATTGATTCCATCTTCGACTCCGTGAAACACACCGCCCTTATCCATAAGAGCGGCGGAGGTACGGGTTTTTCTTTTTCCCGCCTACGGCCTGAATGTGACCGCGTCGGTTCCACCGGCGGGGTAGCTTCCGGGCCGGTCTCTTTCATGCGCGCCTTTGATGTGGCCACCGATGTCATCAAGCAAGGCGGCACGCGGCGCGGGGCAAACATGGCCATCCTGAACGTGACCCATCCCGACATCATGCGCTTTATTACCTCCAAAGAAGACCTGTGCTCACTCACCAATTTCAATATCTCGGTTGCCGCCACCGGTCTTTTCATGCAGGCAGTTATAAGCGGCGACGATTATGCACTGATAAATCCCCACCTTAGTGAGTCTGCCAGGCGTCTTTCCGCACGCGAGGTCTTTGACAAAATGGTAGAGCTCGCCTGGAAAACCGGTGACCCGGGAATTGTGTTTATCGACCGTATCAACCAAGATAACCCCACCCCCCACCTGGGAAGGATTGAAAGCACCAACCCTTGTGGCGAACAGCCCCTCCTGCCATACGAATCCTGCAATCTGGGAAGCATCAACCTCTCCCGCATGCTCATGGCCACCAGCGGAGGAAAGGCAGCGATAGA
>JGI24702J35022_10000782_pt1 | contig 19731 bp, 20 predicted proteins | sample TergutTh196P4_FD_35022 | JGI IMG/M metagenome (IMG submission 35022)
GGGCCTGGGGCAGAACCCGGCGAGGCAGTCCGCCATAGGGGCGGGGCTGCCGGTCGAGATAGGCTCGTACACCGTGAACGACGTCTGCGGCTCCGGGCTGAAGGCGGTCATGAACGCGGCGGACGCCATCAAGGCCGGGGAGTACAGCGCCATAGTCGCAGGGGGCATGGAGAGCATGAGCAACATACCCTACTACGTAGACGGCGCCAGGTGGGGGTTCAAGATGAACGACCAGGTCATGACCGACACGATGGTCCACGACGGCCTGTGGGACGTGTTCAACAACAAGCACATGGGCTCCACCGGGGAGATCGTGGCCCAGAGGTTCAACGTCACGAGGCAGGACGCGGACAAGATGGCGGTCGACAGCAACGTCAAGGCCGCCGCCGCCCAGGCGGCGGGCAGGCTCAAGGCCGAGATCGTCCCCTTCGTGATAAAGTCCAGGAAAGGGGACACGGTGTTCGAGGCGGACGAGGGTGTCAGGGGGGACACGACCATGGAGTCGCTGGGGAGCCTGAGGCCGGCGTTCGAGAAGGAGGGCGTGGTGACCGCCGGCAACTCCTCCCAGCTGAGCGACGGGGCCGCGGCGGTGGTCGTTGCGTCCAGGTCGTGGGCGGAGGAGCGCGGGCTGAAGCCGATGGCCAGCATCGTGGCGTACGGCGAGAGGGGCGTGGCCCCGGAGCTCATCATGGAGGCGCCGATACCGACGACCCAGCACGTCCTCAAGAAGGCCGGGATGACCATCGATGACATCGACCTGTTCGAGCACAACGAGGCCTTCTCCACGGCCTCGTGCGCAGTCAAGAAGGCTCTGAACGTCCCTGACGAGAAGTTCAACGTGAACGGCGGGGCGATAGCCCTCGGGCACCCTATAGGCTGCTCCGGGGCGCGCGTGCTGGCCACGCTGGTCTACGCCATGCAGGACCGCAAGAAGAAGACCGGGCTGTGCACCCTCTGCCTCGGCGGAGGGAATGCGGTGACGATGATAGTCCGCGCCGAATGACCGGGGCGGCGGGAAACCCTTTACCCCAAATTTTTCTCTCTCCGTGCAGGCGTGCTCCCGCACGCATGCCTGGACATCCTCGGATCATGTTGCGACCTGTCCCAAAACCAACCCTGCGGCTCCTGTCGGGGGATAAGGTACCAAACACATAGGGGGTATCTGAAACGAAACCTGTCGATAGGCAGGCAACAAGTATAAGGGGCGCGGTCGCTCTAAGCCTGTGGGGGCGATCAATGTGGCAGGGGGCGAACGCCTGAATAGGACACAGCACAGGGTGTTCGCCAAAAGCTCAGTGAGCATGGGCGAACTGGCGGAGGGGTCCATTGACCTTGTCGTCACCTCCCCGCCGTACCCCATGATAGCGATGTGGGACGGCCTGTTCTCTGGGATCAACCCTGAGATAGGGGTCCTGCTGGAGGAGGATGCCGGGGCCGCGCACGAGCTGATGCACAAGGAGCTGGACAAAACCTGGGCGGAATTGAGGAGGGTGGTTAAGGGCGGCGGCACCGTGTGCATAAACATTGGCGATGCGGCAAGGGCCGTAGGCGATGATTTCTCGGTATATCCCAACCATGCGAGGGTGGTGTCGAAGATGGCCGAGCTGGGCTTCAGCGTCCTGCCCGGTATAATATGGCGCAAGCCCACCAACGCCCCGAACAAGTTCATGGGCTCCGGCATGCTGCCCGCCGGCGCATACGTCACCCTCGAGCACGAGCACATCCTGCTGTTCAGGAAGGGCGGGAAAAGGGCGTTCTCAGAGGAAGAGAAGGCGCTCCGCAGGGAGAGCGCATATTTCTGGGAGGAGAGGAACGAATGGTTCTCGGACATCTGGGAGCTCGGGGGAAGAAGGCAAATGGTCGATGCGGGGAGTGCGAGGAGGAGCGCAGCGTACCCCCTCGAGCTCCCGAGGAGGCTGATCCTGATGTTCTCGATTTACGGCGACACGGTCCTCGACCCCTTCCTGGGCACTGGAACGACGATGAGAGCCGCGATGGCTCTGGGAAGGAACAGCGCAGGGTACGAGCTGGACGGTTCATTGGCAGAACTGTCGAAGAGGGGGGCCCTCGACGGCATCGAAGGGTGCAGGGGGATGGGCGAGGCGAGGCTGTGCCGCCACGCCGCATTCGTCAAAAGCAGGGCAGAGTCCGGGAAAGAGGTCAAGTATACGAATGAAAGGTACGGTTTCCCGGTCGTGACGTCCCATGAGCGCGGGATCGTCCTCTACCGCCCCTCGGACGCGCGGGAGAGGTCGGACGGCGTGATCGAAGTCGGTTACAGGGCCATAGTGGAGGGCGGAGGGCTCCCCTCGGGTCGCCCAAGGGGAGATGACGCCGTGACCGCCCGCACAGCAAATATATTATGAACCCCCGACCATCCGTAAGCATGGAGCTGGAGCAGATCCTCGATAGTATAGAGGGGTCGAGGGAGGAAATGGTCCGCGTGATGTCGGAGATGATACGGATCCCGGCGGTCGCTCCTGAATGCGGGGGGGCGGGCGAGGGGAGGAGGGCGGACATGCTCGCCGGGTGCCTGGAGGGCTACGACAGCATAGTGCGGGTCGACGTGCCGGACGACCATGACCCCGGCGTGATGAGGCCTAACATACTCGCCAAGAAGAACGGCAAGGGCAGAGGGACGGTCTGGATCGTCGCGCACACGGACACCGTCCCGGCGGACGACCTCCAGGACTGGGACACCGACCCCTTCGAGCCGGTGGTCAAGGACGGCAGGATATACGGCCGCGGGACGGAGGACAACGGCCAGGCGGTGATATCGTCGATGTTCGCCTCGAAGTTCATCCCGAAAGGGTCCCTGTCCAAGAGGTCCATCGGGATAGCCTATGTGGCGGACGAGGAGATGTCCAGCAGGATGGGCATAGAGCACCTCATAAAAGAGGGGCATTTCTCCAAGGACGACGTGTTCATCGTGCCCGACTGGGGGAGCCCCGGCGGGGAGCTGGTCGACGTGGCGGAGAAGGACCTCATCTGGATCAACTTCAACGTCACCGGGAAGTCGACCCACGGCTCCACGCCCGACCGCGGCGTCAACGCGTTCAAGGTCGGCGCGGCGTTCCTCGTCGACCTCCTGGCGGAGTTCGGGAGGGAGTTCCCGGACGAGAACGAGATGTTCATCCCCAGGGGATCGACCTTCGAGCCCACGAGGTGCGGCTGCACCGTGATGAACGTGAACACCATCCCCGGGAACTTCGAGTTCGCCATGGACATCAGGGTCGTGCCCGGGTACACCCAGGACGAGGTCCTGGCCGTCGCGGAGCGCGTCGCCAGGGCGCACGAGAAGGCGACCGGCGCGAGGATAGAGGTGAGCGAGATACAGAGGCACGTGTCGGGCGGGATGTCCTCCACGGAGGGGGAGGTGTTCGGCTCGCTCATGGAGTCGATAGAGTCGGTCATCGGGAAGAGGCCGAAGCCGGTGGGGGTGGGCGGCGCCACGTGCGCCAACTTCTTCAGGAGGGAGGGCTACGACGCGTACGTCTGGCAGCATGGCGGCGGCACCCTCCACGGCCCGAACGAGTACGTCGTCATAGACAACATCGTGATAGACGCGAAGGTGTTCGCCTCGCTTTTCTACAGGCTCTGCGTGTGACCAGGCGGCCGCACGGCGGGGTCACTCGTCTGCGCCCTCGAAGAGCCGCTCGAGCATCCACTCCGAGTCGAACGCCTGGAGGTCGTCGTACCCCTGCCCGTCCGACACGAAGGCGATGGGCTTGCCGATGGTGCGGGCGATGGAGAGCGCTGCGCCGCCCTTCGCGTCCGTGTCTATCTTCGTGAGGACTATCGCGTCGATCCCTATCGCCGTGTCGAACACCTTCGCCTGCTCGATGGCGTCGTTCCCCGCCAGCGCGTCCCCGACGAACACCTTGAGCGCAGGCTTGGATACCCTGGCGATCTTCTTCATCTCGTCGATGAGGTTGGAGTTGGTCTGCATGCGGCCGGCCGTGTCCAGGAGGACGACGTCCTTCCCCTTCGACCTGGCGTGCTCGATGGCGTCGAAAGCAACCGCCGACGGGTCCGCGTCCTGCCCCTGCTTGACGATCTTGACGCCGACCCTCTCCGCATGGATGCTCAGCTGCTCGATCGCCCCCGCCCTGAAGGTGTCGCATGCCGCTATGACCACGCTCCTGCCGTCGTCCTTCAGCCTCTTGGCTATCTTCGCTATGGTGGTCGTCTTCCCGGTCCCGTTGATGCCGACGAACATCATCACGGTCGGCCTCGGCTGCCCCTCGACCCACGTGTCGAAGTCGAACTCGTTGGCCCTCAGGACGCTCCTGACGGAGTCCTTGACGGCGGCCTCGACCACCTGCTCGAGGGTGTACTGCCTCCCGTGCTTCTTGTTGACGAGGTTGTCCCTGACGCCTAGTATGACGTCCTGCACGACCGGGTACGCCACGTCCGACTCCAGGAGGGCGAGCTCCAGCTCGTCCAGGAGGTCGTCCAAGGGATCCTCTTTGATCTTCTTCCCTGAGCTCGCGATCATGTCGCCGCCGGTCCCGCCCGCCTCCTCTTGCGCGGGCTTCTTCTGCTTGCCGGCCCTCAGCTGCTCCTTCCTGGACAGGGGCTTCTCCTCCGCCCCTGGCGCGGCGGCGGCGGGCTCCTCCGGGCCGATCCCGCCCTCGCCTTCGAAAATGCTCTCGGAGTCCAACTTGGGCGACGAGGTGCTGAAGATGTTCTTGAGCTTGGACTTCAGGGAGTCGAACATGCGCTCACTGCGTCTGCCGCTGCCTGAGCTGGTACTCGTTCTGGATGGCCAGGGAGAGCTCCTCGGTCATCCCCTCTATCTCCTTGATGGCGCCCATGGTCTCCCTGAGGGCGTCGGAGATCTCCTTCCCGCTGGCCTCCATGAAGTCCGCCGCCTCCCCGAGCCCCTTCTCGACGGAGAGCCTGTTCCCGATGCCGACGATCGCCGTCTTCCTGCCGGTCGCCCTCGCAGGTATGAACGAGGACGCGCCCACCGGGATCAGCATTTCGTCGCCCTCCTCCGCGCCCGCCATCGCCCTGAAGGAGTCCCTCGCCCGGTTCGTGTCCTCGAGGGACACCTGGAGCAGCCTGACGTGCCTGTCCAGGGCCTCCAGCTGGGCGGTGTAGGAGTCGAGGACCGCCATCGCCTGATGGAGCTCGCTGTCTTCCATGGTCACGCCCCGACCTCGTACCTCACGACCTGGTTCGTGATCTGGTCGGGGGAGAGCTCGGTTATCTCTGTGATGTCGATCTCCCATCTCTTGAGCCTGTGCTTGCTGCCGAGCACGGACAGCGCCTTCTCCCTGACCGCCGCCTCGTCCTCGGCGGAGGCCTCGATGGAGAATGCCTGCCTCTTCCTCGGGTCGGCGTACGAGCCTGTGATACGGAATGCTTTCATGGTGTTCGTGATTTATATTAGACTAATAAAACTTTGGTAAGGTCGACTGCGCCCCCTGACCCCCTGCGGGGTCGCGTCGCCGCCAGAACGGGGCGCCGGCAAGAGTCCCGCGGCGACACGGCGCGGCCGGCCGCCCCCTGTTCGGGCATATGCCCCTGGGTCCCTGTGGATAGCACGACCCCATCGGTTTTTATGGCGCGAAGATGAAAAACAAGACGGGAAGGGGGCAAGAGCCAGGGTCAACAGCCATCGCATCGGGTAAATGGGGCGTACATCATATCCAGCGTTATCAGCGCGACGTCCTCGACATCCGCCCAGTCCGTCAGGCGGTCGGTGAACCCAGACCTCGAGAACANCGCATAGCGCTTCACGCTGAACCCNCTCACTGAATCCGCGCGTTCTTTAAGGCGCATCAGNTCCTCCATGTCGGCCTGCCTGTTGGTGAATTTGCATTCGGCGAACAATCCCTCGACCCTGCCGTCCTTCCCCACTGAGCCTATCACGTCGATCTCCGCCGTCGTGCCGCCCGGCGACGGGCCCCACCATCTCCCGGTCACAGGATACCCCATCGTCCCGGTAACGTACTGGGAGCACATGACCTCGAACACACGCCCCATGTGGTCCACGAACTCCCTCTCCAGGTTCTGGGAGATGCTTTTCAGGGATGGCCCCATTATCGTCCGGTTCCGGCCGATGACCTTCGTATAATAGAATCGGAAAAGGTTGTCCGAGATGTAATACCTGCTCCGCCTCTCGGTATTCTCGTTGAACGGCAGGATCCTCTCCACATACCCGAGGTCCACAAGGTCGTCAAGGCACCTCGACGTCTCTGAGGAGGAAATGCCGGTCTGGTCGGATATCTCGTTGATTCTGGCACGGCCTCTTGCCAAGGCCTCGATGATGTTATTGTACTTTTTCGGGTCGAGGAGCTCCTGCAGCATCAGGAACTCTGGCTCCGATGCCAGCATGGAACCCTCCGTGAAGAACTCTTTCGCGATGATGTCGAAGACGTCCCCATCCCGGGCGAACTTCTTCAGGTACAGCGGTATGCCCCCGACCGCCCCATAGATGCAGGCCTTCTCGTAACTGCTCCTTTTCGGGAAGAACTCAGCCGACTCCCTGTAATCCATCGGCTCGACATGGATCTCGTGCGTCCTCCTCCCGTAAAGCGGGCTCTCGCGGCCAAGCACCTGGCGTTTCATGAAGCTCATGGATGACCCGCAGAGAATCAGGAACAGTTTCGTCCTCTGGGCGACATGGTCGATGAAGATCTGCAGCATGCTCAGTATCTCCACGTCGGATTCGACGAGAAAGGGGAACTCGTCGATCACGAGCACTAGCCTCTCGCCTATGTTATCCGTTACGACCCCGAACAGGTCGTCGAAGTACAGGACGTCGTCGCCGGCGATGCAGAGCGCCTCCTTCACGGCCTTGTTGAAGAACCTCAGGTTCATGTCCCCCCTGGCACGCATGGCCGTGAAGAATATCGCGCGCTTGTCCTTCACGAACTGCTCTATTATGGCCGTCTTCCCCACTCTGCGGCGCCCGTATATGGCCACAAATTCGAACCCGTCGCTATTGTATAGCTGATTCAGTGCCTCCAATTGTTTTTTTCTGCCGACGAATTCCTCCATGCGGCAGGATGGGTCGCGTGGTTTATAGTTGTTTCCATTTACTGCAAAATCAGGGATTGTTTTCATTTACTGTAAAAATAGGAATTGTTCTTTCCTGTAGCACGGTACACATCCCTTTGTGTGTGTCCTTTGGTCTGTAACCCCATCTTAGATGCCCCCCGAGAAAACACAAGATTGCCATGAGGAATCGATGAAGGGGAGGGAGTTTCTGCCGTTCATCAGCTTGCCCAAGGACATGACGCTGGCGTTCATGGACATCCTATGCGTTGACCCCCATCCTGGCTGACCTGGTACATAGGAGCGTCCACCCAGCGTGATGGTGTTGTAGTTAACGACTTGTGTTAGGGTGCGGACATTTGACATAAGTCGTTAACTATAACACCACCGTTTAATGACCGGGGGTAGGAAAGCATCTATATCCTATGTCATAATATTGGAAAGGGAGGCAGGCAAGTCAGATGGGCGAGGAAGGGATATTGACCGACGATGTCGTTCGAGAGATTATCAATGAGAGAAAGTACTTGGCAGATTGGCCAATAGATTTGAAAAAACTAAAGGCAGAAAAGAACTCACGCCATTTGAGGATGGAGGTTCCGCTTGACTGTCAGAAATACCCATGTAGGGTTGCCATCCGGCAGAGCGTCGACCGCCCCACAAATTTCTCCGTGATACTTATCTACAGAAACAGGAACGGAGACCATACGATCGTAAGGTACAACGGGTATCATGGTGAGCATAAAAACAAATTCACAGGAGAAACAATATATGGCCCGCATATCCATAAGTTGACTGAGCTGTATCAAAGGCTCACCGACAAGCCTGAAGGCTATGCTGTGGCCACAAATGCGTATGTAGACATCTATGGGGCTGTCAATGTATTCGTCACAGATATGAACATATCCATCAAGCCCCCTGCAAAAAATAGAACATTGGAGGGCTGGGAATGAATGCGGACATGCTCGAGTCGTTCAAATCATCAGTCTGTTCTAGCATAAGGGTAAGGGATCTCGGTCTGGACGAATACATGGTTCACACAGGGTTCACCTATGCCGATGGCGATGAGTTCCACATCATCCTCCGAACGACAGATGAAGAGTGGGTGCTCTCCGACGAGGGACACACACTGATGTGGCTCTCCTATGAGGACTTCACGATGACACCAGTAAGGGCGGATCTTTTCGAGAGGATTCTGAACACCAACTCAGTTCAGAACGAAAACGGTGCCTTGACCGTCCGTTTCGACCCTGGAATGTCAGGGCAGGCCCTGTATTCGCTCGTCCAAGCTATAATGCAAGTTTCAGATTTGAGGTTCATGAGCAAAACGAGGGTTCTGAATACCTTCATCGACGACATCAAGGAATTGTTCAAATCATCTGAAATGAACCCAAGATGCAGATTCGATTTGACCGTAGAAACCCCCAAGGGCGGGGTGTTCACTCCCGACATATACATTGAAGAGGAGAACCCCATCCTTGTATTCGGGATAACGAACACCGACAACTGCCGTGATGCGGTCATAAACATGCTAGAGTTGCAGAGGTCCCCTTCTAATTACCGATATTTTGCCATTGTCGAGGATTTGGAAGGCATCACAGTCAAAGACAGGCAGAGGCTGATGAGGTCAGCTGACAAGACGGTTGAGGGCTTGGGGAACTTAATGCAATCCATCGAGAGGTTCATATCGATTTCCGAGACCAGGGCATGATGCTCAGATGACGGACTCCTTCTTCTCGGAGAGGTGGCCGTGGTCGGCCGCCCTCCGCCCCACGAGGAAAACGGCGGCGAACTCAGGGGCCTCGGTCTCCCCGGAGAGCGAGAAATGCTCCCCCCTGATGTCGAGCTCGTAGTCTTTCTTCATGGTTATCTTCACCGGCTCGTCCGAGTACGACGAGGGGACGGCGTCCCGGAGGGGGTCGAAACCCGTGAGCTCGTCCCTCGTGAGGGGCGTCACCCTTAGCCCGGTCTTCCCGTGGACGGACCCCGGGAGGCGTATTATCCGTTTTATATCGGGCGTGACGGGCTTGTCCACCTCTGCGGAGAGGGACGGCGCCACGTCATCCCCCATTATCCTCACGAGCATCTCCTGTGTGTTGCGGTTGAGGACGGCCATGTTGTTCTTCTCGAAGAGCCTCTTCCTCCCGGACCTCACGTCCTCCTGCATCTTCACGATGGTGCCCGTGGCGGAAGAGGAGATGGCGGGGTAGGCCCGCTTTAGGGCCTTTGGGTCGAGGTCGCACACGTCGTTCACGAGGTACATGAGCCCCTCCCTCATCCGCCTCTTCCACCCGCCGGCCTCCGGCGGCGGGATGAGCCTGTCCCTCGCCACGTTCGTCCTGCTGCCCGCCGCCGTCCTCACCTGCGAGGTCGCGACCTTCTGGAAAGGGAACACCCAGTCTATGCTCAGGCCGGAGCACGTTATGTAGTCGACCAGCTCCCTCCTCTCGTGGGTGCCGAGGGTGAGCACCTCCTTGGAGGGGATGTGGGCGTGGTACCCCCTCCCCCCGGAGAACGTTATGTGGACGCCCTCTTCGCCGAACCCGAGGTCCGCGAACAGGAATGAGTCGGCCAGGCCGATCATCTCCCCCTTGATCCTGCTGAGCATCTCGGGGTATGACATCCGGTCGGCGCCCTCCAGGTGGTCGGCGTCGAGGTCGAATATCAGGTCGGCGCCGAGCCACTCCTTCTCATCCATGGTGGGGGCGCTCGGCCTCCTGTAGTACGCCGTGGAGTAGTAGCTGTGGCTGGGCGCCTGCGCGATCATGAACCGCGTCAGGTCCTCCGGGGTGGGGAACCCGAGGTGCCTCTGCACGAACTGCCTGTCGAAGAACATGAACCCGAACTCCCTCTTGGTGAAACGGTCCGGCATGATCGGGCGGTTCTCCTTGTAGTACTTCCTGAAGGACTTCAAAAGGAAACGGGAGTTGCTGTCCATACCCTACTCGAATCAGGTAACGTATAATTATATTGTCCGACGATTCACCGGCATGGCAGAGAAGACGCCTGTCTACGACAACCACGTCCATATGGACCCCGGGGGCAGGAACGTGGAGGCGGCGAGGGAGTTCGAGGCGGCCGGCGGCACCGGCCTCACGCTGGTCACGCTGCCTTACAGGCACATCCAGATAGCCGGCGGGGAGGACTTCGGGCGCTCCTACGAGGTCACGCTGTCCCTTGCGGAGAGGGCGAGGGAGGCGACGGCGCTGGAGGTCAACGTCGCCGTCGGCCCCTACCCCGTGCTGATCCTGCCGCTCTCGGAGCTGCACGGCCTCGAGAGGGCCGAGGAGATGATGACGGAGGGGATGGACATAGCCGCCGGGATGGTGGCGGAGGGCAGGGCCTGCGCCATAGGGGAGATAGGGAGGCCGCACTTCGACGTCCCCCAGGATGTCTGGGACGCCTCCAACAGGGTGCTGCTGAGGGGGATGGAGCACGCGAAGGAGCTGGGCCGCCCCGTCATAATACACAGCGAGTCCGGCACCGTCGGGACCAACAGGTCGCTGTCCGACATGGCGAGGAGCGTCGGCCTGGACCCTGGGCTGGTGGTGAAGCACTCGTCGCCCCCCTTCGTGACCGACGAGGAGACCTTCGGCGTCATGCCGTCGATACCCGCGTCGAAGAAGAACATCTCGGAGGCGCTGGGGAAGGGGTCCACCAGGCTGATGCTGGAGACGGACTACATCGACGACCCGGGCCGCCCTGGCATGATGATGCCCATAACCACGGTCCCGAGCAAGGTCAAGGCGCTGCTGGCGAGCGGGAGGCTCGGGCAAGAGGACATCCACAGGATATGCAAGGACATCCCGGACAGCCTCTACCGCCTCTGAAACATTATTCAACGGGAAGGCGATACAGGGGGGATAACATGCAGGCGAAGATCACCAGCGTCTATGACGAGGGCTCGCAGGTAGGCACCAGCCTGATTGGGGCGAAGGGGTTCTCCGCGCTCATCGAGTCCGGCGGCCAGAGGGTGCTCTTCGACACGGGCAGGAGGGGGAGGTACCTCCTGCACAACATGGCGTTCCTGGACATAAGGCCTGAGGACATAGACAAGGTGGTGATATCCCACCTGCATGCCAGCCACACCGGGGGGGTGGAGGATCTGCTCAGGGGCAGGGGGGCGCCCCTGGGCATATACGCCCCCCGCCCGGCGGCGGGCGCCAAGGGGCAGAAGGGGGTCCGCATACCGGAGGGGCTGTCGGACAGGGCCAGCGTGTTCGAGGTGATGGACTGGATGCAGGTCGCCGACAAGGTGTTCGTATCCTGCCCGACGGACGCGGGAGGGGGCCTCTCGGAGGTGTTCATGGTCATCTTGTCGAGGAAGGGGCCGGCGGTCGTGGCCGCCTGCTCCCATGCGGGCGTGGACGCGGTCATGGAACTGGTGAACAAGAGGTTCGGGACCTACCCCCACGCCTACGTCGGGGGCGTGCACATACGCAAGGGGGAGAGGGAGAAGGCGGCCCGCATCGCGGCCTCGTTCGCGGAGAAGAAGTGCACAGACCTCCACCTGAACCACTGCACCGGGGTCGACGGCATGATGTACCTCAGGATGGAGCTGGGCCTCAGGGGCGTCAGCGACTTCTACGCCGGCTCGTCCCTGTCCTTGGACCTGTGAGGGCGGGGCGGCCACTCAAAGATATATTCAAATACAGCCGCAATTCTACTAACCAAAGGAGTGATACAATGATGTGGCGCCTCAGGACGGCATCGATGTTCGTGGTGATGACTGTGATACTGCTGGCCGTGGGGCTGGCGGTCGGGTTCCTGCTCGACAGCATGTGGTACGGGCTGTACGTCATGCTGGGGCTGGCGCTGGCCATGAACATCTACGCGTACTTCTTCTCCAAGAAGGGGGCGCTTAGGGCCAACAGGGCGCGCATCGTGACCGAGGCGGAGGAGCCCCGGCTGTACGGCATCGTCAGGAGCGTCGCCGCCAAGGCGGGGGTGCCGGTCCCGGAGGTGGGGGTGTCCGACCTCCCCATGCCGAACGCCTTCGCGACGGGGAGGAACCCCAAGAACGCGGCGGTGGTCGCCACGCGGGGGCTCCTGGACATGCTCCCCGACGACGAGCTGGAAGGGGTGATCGCGCACGAGATGGCCCATGTCAAGAACAGGGACATCCTCGTCATGTCCGTCGCGTCGACGATGGCGGCGGTGCTCTCGTACCTGTCGAGGTACGCCATATACATGGTGATGCTGAGCGGCAACAACAAGAACGCGGCCAACTACGCCATAGCGTTCGCCCTCAGCGCCACTGTGCCGATAGCCGCCATCATCGTCCAGCTCGGGGTGTCGAGGAGCCGCGAGTACCTGGCCGACGAGACCGGCGCGAAGATCACCGGCAACCCCCGCGCGCTGGCCCGCGCCCTGAGGTCGATCGAGTCGGGGGTCAGCTCCCCCCGGAACGAGTACAGCAACGCCACCTACTCCAACATGTGGATATCGAACCCCATAAGGAAGAGGAGCCTGTTCTCGAGGCTCTTCAGCACCCACCCGCCCATGGACGACAGGGTGGCGAGGCTCAACGCCCTCGCGGCGAAGATGGACACCGACAGCGTGCCGAGGCAGTCGGACCCCTTCAAGAGGGGGAGGTAAGGCCCGCACCGGCTCACTTGACGGGCTCCCACTTCGCGAGCTCGTTCACCTTGGAGAGCGTGGAGCCCCTCCTTATCTCCTCCCTGGTGCGGTTCTCCCTCTCGTTGACGTCGACGGTCCGGTTGGCCACCTCCACGGCGGACTCCTTCGGGATGACCATCAGCCCGCACTCGTCGCCGACTATCCAGTCCCCGGTGCGGACGACCTGCCCCCCCACGGTCACCTCGATGCCTATCCCGCCGTAGCCCTTCGGCTCCCCTGCGCAGGGGACCACGGACCTCGCGAACGCCGGGAACCCCATCCTCTTTATGTCGTCTATGTCCCGTATGGCGCCGTCGATGACGACCCCGGCCACGCCCATCGTCACAGCCGAGTGCGAGGCCAGCTCCCCCCAGACGGCCACGGGCGCGCCGCCGACGTCTATGACAATAACGTCGCCGGGCCTGGCGCGGTCTATGGCCTCGACCGGCTTAGCCCAGTCCCCGTTGGCGGTCTGCACGGTCAGCGCCCTGCCGACCATCCTGGCGCCCTCTTTGATGAAGGGCTGCAGCCCCATGATCACCCCCCGCTTGTGGAATGCGTCGGAGAGGTTGCAGGTGGAGGCCTTGGAGAAGGCCTCGAACAGCTCCTCCTCCCCGTACTTCTTGGACAGGACGGTGTCGACCGTCCTCCCTTCCATGGAGGCGACTATGTCCGCCGCCGACCCCCTGACGTCCGCCGCCTTGATCACCGCGCCGCCGACTATTATCACGGCGGCCCCGGCCTCGACGTACCGGGGGGCGGTCTCCACGGTGATGCCGCCGGCGGCGGCCACGGGGACGGACACCTCCTGGACGACCCTCCTGAGCGTGTCGACGGGGCTCCCTTCCCCTCTCATCTGGGAATCGATGCCCATGTGGAGGCAGACGTACGACGCCCCCAGCCCCTCCACCTCCTTGGCCCTCGAGACGCAGTCGGGGACGTTGATCATGTCGACCATCACCTCCGCCCCGTACTTCCGCCCGGCGGACACCGCCTCGGCGATGGTGGAGTCGTCCGCGAGGCCCAGCACCGTGACTATGTCCGCGCCGGCCTTGGCCATCATCTCGACCTCCAGCCCGCCCACGTCCATCGTCTTCGTGTCGGCCACGACCTTCCTGTCCGGGAACTCCCTGCGGATCGCCCTCACGGCCTCCGCCCCGTCGCTCTTTATCAGCGGGGTCCCCACCTCCACCCAGTCCGCGCCGCCGTCGACGGCCTCGCGGGCTATCGCCACCGCACGGTTCAGCTGCATCAGGTCCAGGGCCACCTGTAAGACCGGTTTCATGCCTTTGTCATCGGCGGAGTTTTATTTACAGTTATTGAGGGGGCGGTTCGACAGAGGCCGAAGGGGCGCAGGCGGCGCCCATGCGGGGGGAAGGGGCCACTCAGCTCGCCCGTCTATCATCAGACATCAGCTCGAAAATGTTCATCATCGTGGCGACGCCCCATCGCAGGGGGAGGATAAAATGGTTGTCTGTGCGGGCAAGTGCTAAATCGTTTCAGGCCATACACGGGGTCAGAAGAGGGATCGCATGTTCGGGAAGAAGGACAGGAAGGTGCGCGTGCTGTTCATCGACGATAGGAACGACCTCACGTCGCAGCTCGCGGAATACTTCACCAGGGAGTACTTCGGCGACAGGTACGAGGCGTACAGCGCGGGCCCGAAGCGCGACCTCGTCGACTGCGAGCTGATATCCGAGATGTACAGGAGGGGGGAGGACATGAGGCGTCAGTTCTCCAAGGACTTCAAGGACAGGGACTCCCTCAGGGACGACGAGGACTACGACGTCGTGGTGTTCCTGAGGAAGGGCGTGTTCGACGAGTGGGCGAAGAGGACGCCGTGGCAGGGGAGGCAGGCCCTCGCCGAGCTGGGGTCGGCCGACGACTTCGATGCGACCGACGACCTCGAGCTCGCGGGGTGCTACTCGGAGCTGATAGACAGGGTGAGCGCCTGGGTCAAGGAGAACCTGGGCGACGCCGAGAGGCTGAGGTCGTTGATAGTCGCATGATCCCCGTGATAGTACATGACAAATGCCAGTGCGACCCCAAGAAGTGCACGGCCAAGAGGATGATACGGTTCGGGCTGGGGAGGGAGGCGAGGACGCTGTCCGCGATACCCTCTGGGTCGGTCGTCCTCTCCCCCTTCTCGGAGACGGCCCTGTCCCCGGCGGACGCCGCCCATGCGAGGAATGGGCTGGTGGTGATGGACCTCACATGGGCGAACATCGACTCGTTCCCCCGGCTGAAAAAGGTCGACGAGAGGGCCCTCCCCTACCTGCTGGCGTCGAACCCTGTGAACTGGGGGAGGCCGATGGAGCTCAACAGCGCCGAGGCGGTCCTCGCGTCCCTGGTGATCCTGGGCGAGGCCGAGCAGGCCGAGGCGTTCATGGGGAGGTTCAACTGGGCGCCGGAGTTCATCCGGCTGAACGGGCAGCTGCTGGAGGGCTACGCCGGGGCGAGGGACAGCGCGGAGGTCGTCCGTATCCAGAACGAGTACCTGGACAGCATAAGCGGCAGGGTCTGAGCGCATACCCGCGCCGCGGCGCCGCACGCAGGGCGGCGCCGCGGCCCCCCTGTCGGCTGTGCATCCTTTTTATCCTCCCCCATCATAGGGTATGCCGCAATGCACGGCGGCGCCGCGGCGCCCGCCCCGGGGGAATGGGGGCGCGGGCGCGGAGGCAGGGCGCGGCGGCCGGAGGCGGGTGACAGGATGACGACGATCTTTCAAGACAGCGAGATAACCGCAGGGTGGGAGGACATACTCGGCAAGGACAAGTACCGCCTCATGTTCGCGGACATAGCCGCCAGCTACCCAGAGAAGAGGAGCATCTACGTCCCCTACGAGGACATCGACGCGTACAACACGGACCTCGCCATGTACTTCCTGGACCACCCCGACAAGTGCCTGAGCAAGGGCAGGGAGGTCGTTAAGGCGTCGCTCCCCCCCGCATGGGACCACAGGGACACGGTGAACCTGAGGATAACCGACCTCCCCCGCGACGCGAAGGTCGAGGTCAGGAAGATAAGGGCCAAGCACCTCGGGAGGCTGGTCGCGGTGGAGGGCCTGGTGAGGAAGGCGACCACGGTGAGGCCGAAGATGACCCACGCCCTGTTCAGGTGCGCCAGGTGCGGGGCGGAGATATGGGAGGCGCAGAAAGGCTCCATCATGAGGGAGCCGCTCATGTGCTCCAACCCCGACGGCAGCTGCAACAAGCAGGCCACGCACTTCGACCTCGACTCCAAGGCGTCGGTGTTCGTGGACACCCAGAAGATAGAGATACAGGAGAGCCCCGAGGGGCTCAGGGGCGGCGCCCAGCCGGAGAGGATAGCCGGGTTCGTCGAGGACGACATAGCCGGCGTCATCACCGCCGGCAACAGGGTGACCATCAACGGGATAATAAGGTCCGCCGAGAAGCACGACAGGGACAAGTCGACGGTGTTCGAGATATTCATGGACGTCATGTCGGTGGAGTTCGAGGAGCACGAGTACGACGAGATACAGATAACAGAGGAGGACGAGCAGAAGATCCTGGACATGTCCCGGGATCCCATGCTCTTCGACAACATAGTCGCCTCCATATCGCCGACCATCCACGGGATGACCGAGGTCAAGAGCGCAATCGCGCTGCAGCTCTTCGGCGGGTGCAACAAGGAGATGGACGACGGGACTGCGATAAGGGGGGACATGCACGTGCTCCTCGTGGGCGACCCCGGCGTCGCCAAGTCGCAGGTCCTCCGTTACATGAGCGCCCTCGCCCCCAGGGGGATATACGCCTCCGGCAAGTCGGCGTCCGCCGCCGGCCTGACGGCGGCGGCGGTCAAGGACGAGTTCGGCGACGGGAGGTGGACGCTGGAGGCCGGGGCGCTGGTCCTTGCCGACAAGGGGCTGGCCTGCATCGACGAGCTGGACAAGATGACCGCCCAGGACCGCTCCTCCCTTCACGAGGCGATGGAGTCCCAGAGGATATCCGTGGCGAAGGCCGGCATCACCGCCACCCTCCAGTGCAGGTGCTCGATGCTCGCGGCGGCAAACCCCAAGTTCGGGAGGTTCGAGACCGACGGCATGTCCATAACAAAGCAGATAGACCTCCCCCCGGCGCTCATGTCGCGTTTCGACATGATCTTCGTGCTCACCGACAAGCCGAACCCGAAGGCGGACAGGGAGCTGACCGCCCACATACTGAACGTCCACAGGAGGGGGCAGGCAAGGCAGATGGGGGAGGACGCCCCCCTCGTGGTGGGCGTGGACGTCAAGAGGATCAAAGAGGAAACAGAGAACGTGAGGCCCGTCTACGAGCAGGACATCATGAGGAAGTACGTGGCGTACTCGAAGCGCATCGTGCCGATAATGACGGACCAGGCGATGGGGATGATCGAGGACAAGTACCTCGGGATAAGGGCCATGGGGGCGGGGGAGAACGACTCGGTGCCCATCACGGCGAGGCAGCTGGAGGCGTACGTGAGGCTGTCGGAGGCGTCGGCGAGGATGAGGCTCAGCCGCACCATCGAGGAGGAGGACGCGGCGCGGGCGGTGGACCTCGTGGAGTTCTACCTGAGCAAGCTGCTCGCCCCGGACGGGGGGCAGTGGGACATCGACAACCTGTCGTCTAAGTACACAAAGAAGGACCGGAACGAGCTGACGGCGATACTGAGCATAGTCGACGGGTACGAGGGCGGGGCGTCGGAGGAGGACATAGTCAGCCAGGCCGTCAGCGAGGGGCTGTCGGAGGAGAAGGTAAGGAGGAGGCTCAAGATGATGAAGGAGGACGGCACGCTGTTCTGCCCCCCAAACGGCAACTACAAGAGGGCCTGACATGATAAGCTGCAGGATACACGCCCACGGGAACGAGAGGATACTGGCCGCATGCGACCGGGAGATCCTGGGGATGACCTTCACGGGGGACGGCGTCAGGATCAAGGTGTCAGAGATATTCTACGGCGGTGAGACGCTGCCGGAGGAAGCCTTTGTCGAGAGGACGAAGTCCGTCACGATAATGAACCTCGTCGGCAACCGCGTCGTGGGCATAGCGGTGAGGGAGGGGATGGTGTCCGAACAGAGCGTGATGGTCATCGGAGAGGTGATGCACGCGCAGACGGTGGTCCTTTGAGCTTCTGCGTGAGGTGCGGGGAGGAGGCCGACTGCATCGTCAACGGCCTGTGCGTGGGGTGCTTCCTCGACGGCAGGAAGCTGACGGCCCTCCCCCATCACGTCGACGTGGGCGTCTGCGCCAACTGCGGGGACGTGGGGGCGGGGGACAGATGGGTCACCAAGGACATCCAGGACGCCATAGCCGACGCGGCCGTGGGCGCCCTGACGGCGGTCAAAGAGGCGAGGGTCGTCAGCGTCGCGGCGTCGTCCGAGGAGCAGGAGCCCAACACGCACGCCGTCACAGTGGATGCCGTGCTAGAGATAGGCGGGCGCATGGCCGAGGACTCGTCGTCCACCCTGGTGAGGCTGAAGAACACAGTCTGCAAGAGGTGCTCCAAGCAGCTCGGGAACTATTACGAGGCGATACTGCAGATCAGGGCCGGCTCCAAGGACGCCCCGCAGGGTCCCATGAGGGAGGCGCTCAACAGGGTGGAGAACCTGGTGGACGCGCAGTCCGCCGCCAGCAGGAACATCTTCATAACCAAGACGGAGGAGGTGCAGGGCGGCATCGACGTCTATCTCTCATCCATGTCCATCGGGAAAGCGGCGGCGAAGGACCTCGCGGACGCGTACTGCGCGGAGACGAAGGAGACCTTCAAGCTCGTCGGGATGACGGATGACGGCAGGAACATGTACAGGATAACGTACCTGGTGCGGCTCCCAGACTTCCACGTCGGCGACGTGGTGGTGTTCGAGGGGCGGTACTTCAAGCTCGCCAGGGTGTCCGGCAACGGCGCCAAGGTGACGGACCTGATGGGCTTCCGGGACAGGGCGGTCAAAAGGTCGGACATGGCCTCCTTCAAGGTGCATGCGAGGTCGGAGGACCTGCTGGAGGCGGTGGTGGTCAACAGGGGGAAGGGCGAGATACAGGTGCTCGACCCATCGGACTACTCGACGGTGGACGTCAATGTCCCAGAGGGGGCCGAGATAGGCGACACTGTCCGGGTGGCGGAGATAGACGACGCGCTCTATTACGTGCCGTGAGGCCGGCGCCCGTCAGGAGCCGCTATCGCCCTCGCCGCCCTCCTCGCTGTCGTCGAACAGCTCGAAGTAGAATGTGCCCCCCGAGCGTTTGCTCAGGTGCCACGCGACGGCCGCCAGCAGGACGCCGACCATGACGCCCGCGAGCATGAGCGCATGGGCCGCGTCCATGCCGAGGTACTTCCTCAGCTCGGTCTTCTCCAGCGTGATGGGGGCCTGCTGGAGGGCAGGGGTATTGTCGCCCGGCTCAGTCCCTGTCACCGTTACCACGGCACGCTCGCTCGTGTTGAAGCCCTGGCCGCCCGCCGTCAGGGCGTATATCCCGGTGGGGCATCTTATCCTGTATTTCCCATCGTTGTCCGTGTGGCCCGTGTAAATCTCCCCGACATCCGTCGGTATGAGGGAGACGGCGGCATTCTTTACCGGTCCCCCCGAGAACATGACGGACCCTTCGATGGTGCCCTCTGTCGCGGTCATTATCGCGCTCCGCCTGTCGCCGATCGTGCCGGTGACGGTGTACGTGTGGGTCGCGTTGTTGTACGCCACGCCCGAGAGGCTGAGGGCGAGCCTCTCCGAGTCCTGCCGGAAGGTCGCATTGGGGCAGGCTATGACAGTGTACCCACGGACTGAGAAATCGATCTCGAGGCCGGTGTTCACCCCGACGCCCACGCTGAAGAAGCCGTCGGCGTTCGTGACGCCGCTGGTGAACGGGCCGATCCAGGTGTACACGGTGACGGTGACGCCCCCCATGGGCTTCCACCCCGTGTCCGAGACATACCCTTCAATGTAATAGTTGGCGGAATCCCCCTCATCCGCATGCGCCGACGCGGCGGGCATGACGGAAAGCGCAAGGAGCAGGACGGCGACCGGTGCCAACAGGAGAGCATGCCTCATTGCCGTTCAATGCGCTATCGCATTTAATATCTTTTCGAGGCTGGGGCACGGCGGCGGGGCGAGGCCGCCCGCCGGCACAGGCG
>JGI24702J35022_10000783_pt1 | contig 19706 bp, 15 predicted proteins | sample TergutTh196P4_FD_35022 | JGI IMG/M metagenome (IMG submission 35022)
GTAGAGGAACTGTGTTTAAGAGTTTTGAACCGGTCACAAATTGTGACCAGTTCTGAAAGCTCGTTCCCAGTGAGCTTGAACATAAAATCTTTTGGAAACCGAATAATATTTCTTTTAACGGCTTGATTTAGCTTTTTTGTTTCAACTTCATAGATTTCAGCCAAATCACGGTCAATCATTACTTTTTGGTCTCTGATTGTAAAGATTCTGTTTTCTATTGTGTTTGTTTCTATTAAATTGTTTGTCATGCTTCAACCTCAAATTTAGTGTGTTGCTTATATTACAATATAGTTTAGGCTATATTCTAATTGCTATTATATATAATAAACGAATGAACCGCTCGGTAGATGAAATTTTTTTTTGTAATTCTGCTATTTTTTTTATTTTTAATCCTTGATTTGAACGAGAAAAGAAATCTACATCGCTTGTATACACTTTACAAATAAGAACAATGAGCATATTATGATAAAATCATTTAAAGATAAAAAAACCGATTTACGCTTATGTAAATATTTGGGTTTATCTGATGGTTTCTTTCTTCGTTTACAGGAAGATTATGAAATAAGGATATCTAAAAGAAAAATGAATGACATTTTAAATAATATTATCCCAATTAATGATAATAAACTTGTAAAATCTAAAGCAAAACTAAGAGTTTGATAAAAATTGCGTAATACAGCGGACACATTTTTTTAAAATCTCTAAGACCAATTGATTTAAAACGCTTTCAAATTTTTATCATATACAACCATCTTGTCACCCACTTGTTTTATTACGGCAATTCCTTGTTCCATAATCTTGCTTTCCGTAACTTTTCTAAACGATAATGAGGCTATACCAAGATAAAGTTTTCGCTTACTATACCTGGGCAGAAATTTTCTAAAATTCTCCGCTTTTTGCAATAATTTTCCAATATCATCTTTTCGTACGCTATACTTTACTTCTATAATAGTTATACTTTTGTCGTTTGATAAAAATATATCATATTCATCATCAAATTCTTCAAATTTCATATTAGTTCTTACTTTATTATAAGTTTCCCCATTTAATCTGGGATTTTTTATAAATGCGCTCTGAAAGTATTCCTCTGCAAATTCTCCGTTGCTATTTCCTATAGAGCCTACTGCTTTGCTGGTTTCGCGCACCACACGAGCAGTTTCAGCCAGCTCTCTTTTCAGCTCTTCCGAACGTTTTTCAGCATCTTCTCTTATTTTTTTCCATTCTTCATCTGATTTTTCTCTTATTTTTTTCCATCCTTCATCCGACTTTTTTCTCATCTCTGCAAATTCACGTTTGCTTATTTCTTCCGATTCATGCAAATATGAATATAAACTTTCGAGAGTTATTTTTTCTTGTTTTTGATTACCCTTCATGGTGATAAATCTCCTAAAATTATATGTAGAGACGGATAATTATCCGTCTCTACATATTAATTACGATCCTGCAACCGATTTTATAAAAATTTTTTTGTATTTTTTAATTTTTTTTGTATTTTTTGATAATGGGGTCAGAGCAACTTTTATGACACCGGCATTAACCTCCTGTGTCTATTTTATGGGGTACAGTTCACCCTCACAAAATCCTGCCAATCTTGAAAATCTTGACAAAATCGTGGTTCTGACAATTATAGAAAGCATAAGGAATACGAAATGAATTGCACTCTAAATCTGCTAAAAAAATGGATATTTATATTATTTGTAATGATCCTTTTAGCATTTATCCCTGATAAAAGTATTGTAAAGAATGAATTTCCTATATATAGAGTTGTAATCGATCCCGGTCATGGCGGCATATTAATAAAAGACAAAAAAAAGCATGGCGACAGGTTTGATATAATATCAGGGGAATATCTCGACTATTTTGCTTACGGAGCAAGTTATAGAGATATTCATGAACATAAAATAGTTTATAGTATAGCAACAAAGGTTCTTGATCTGTTATCGGATTGTTCTAAAGACGGTGATTTTGAAAAATTCAAAAAAGTTTTATCAAAATATACTAATAGCAATATTAAAAAAATATATATAGAAACTATTTTAAGCAGAGAAGAATCCATCTCTACCGACAATCAAGATACGGATGATCCGAATGCAAACTACAGATTATATAATTTCCCAAATCCTAAAGGTAAAATACAGAAAGGCCGTATATCAAAAATAAATGAATACAAACCCCATTTAGTCGTATCTCTCCATCTTGCAAAATCAGCTCCGCCTGAATATAAGGGAATGAATGGTATAATAGCTCCGCCTTATAATGTATTAAAAAAGGGATTTTCAATGCTTCAAGCAGGAGAAACATCAAAAAAAATTAATGATAATAATATACTCGATTCATGGTTTAGAGAGTCTAAAAAAACTTCCTATAGATTTGCATTTTTTAAAGATGTATCTTACTATTTTACCTCTTATGGAATGAAGAAAGATTATAGTATAGATATGGGTGATTTTAAAGGATATAAATACAATATGGTTACATGGCAATATAGTGATAAACCCAAATGGAACCTTATTGCAGAGAAACATCCTGAAAACTCAAAATATTCATCCGATTATAAAACATTTAAGGAAGAGGGAGATTTTTGGGAGAGAGAACAATCGGTATATGAGGAGTATAGACGAGGAACAAGCTTTAAAGATTTTGGAGGAGATAACTATTTTGCAACATATGAAATAATAAAATATATTTTCTTATCATTAAATAAAGGCGGAATCACTCACAAGGATAAAATTCCCGGCAAGCCATACATATCCACCTGGTCTATCCCTATGCTTATTAATGCAATAAGCGCATATATAGAATTAGGATATTTAGACAGAAAATGGGATAGAGAAACGCTTCTTTATAAGCAGGATAAAATAGCGGAAGGTGTTGCTGTTGGGATATATTCCTTATTAGCCGGAATTGAAAATATAGAAGGAAATTATAAAAATAAACCAACAGGAAAATTTATTGACCTGAAAAAATATGATATTACAAAAGAGAAAAGCTATTTTAATATTGTTACGGAACGAAAATGAGAATACTCCTCTTTGTTTTTTCAATAACCTTAATTACAATTGAGATTCCTGCTGATACGGATAATTTTAATAATTATTTTATTAATGCAGCATCTACGGCAAAACCATCGGTTGTAAACATAATTGTCTTTGAAAAAGAAAAAAAAGGGGGATTAGTTAAACTCAATCAAATTGCATACGGCACAGGAACTATAATATCAAAGAGCGGATATGTTGTCACTAACTACCATGTTGTTAAGAACGGCGATATATTTAAAGCAATTTACAATGACGGTACTTATTATGAATTTCAACTCTTTAAGAATGGAAAATATTATGTTGCAGATTATAAAACAGATATAGCAGTATTAAAACTCAATGATAGCGAAAAGGAAAATTTTATCCCCCTTAAACTTGCAGATTCAAATATACTTAATGAAGGAGAATGGGTATTAGCAATAGGTAACCCATTCGGATTAAAGCAATCGATAACCGCAGGGATTGTTTCATCTAAAGGGAGAGACAATATCGGATTTACCGATATAGAAGATTTTATTCAAACCGATGCGCCCATAAACCCGGGAAACTCAGGGGGACCTCTTATAAATCTCAAAGGCGAAATGGTTGGAATGAATACTGCAATCAGATCGGTCTCAGGAGGATATCAAGGTATTAGCTTTGCCATACCATCAAATATTATAAAACAGGTATGCTATGATTTAACTACCTATGGCAGGGTAAAGAGAGGATGGATCGGTTTTGTAGCAAGAGAAAAAAACATCTATCAGAACGATAATAAAAGTGTTGAGATTCTCTCTGTTATACGAAATTCTCCGGCTGAAGTTGCAGGAATTAAACAGGGTGATATAGTAAAAAAAATTGATGATGAAAAAATAGAGAGCCTTAGCAGATTAATAAAAGTTGTTGGAAATAAAAGTGTAGGTTCGGGAATAATTATCCAGGTATCACGAAATAGGGAGATTATAGATTTTAAACTTATTTTAAGAGAAAAAGATGACTATGTTAAGATTCAGGGGGAATTAGAGCAGCTATTTCAATCTTATGGTTTGGAGATTGATGAAGATTCCTCCGACAGGCAGATTATTGTTACATATATATCCCCAAGCGGTCCATATAAGGAGATTCAAGAGGGGGATGTAATTGTTGCAATAAATAGCAGTAGAATTTCATCACTTGAAAATTTTATTGAAAAATACAGATCAGCGAAAAGAATAATAAATAATATTACCGTATTAAGAGACAAAAAAACTTATGATATATATTTTGAAGACTCAAGAAAATAAGACTCAAAAAATAATGAGAACAATATTAAACATATTGATTGCTATTATTTTGTTCAGCCCTTGCCTGCTTAGCCAAGAGGCTGAGATTGTCTTTGACGGTAATTTTTTTAAAGAATTTAACAAAAAACCGGTTATTCAAAGGGATGAGTTTTTTGAAAATATAGCAAATAAGATTGTTATAGGAAGAGGAAAAATAACGGAGATAGCATCAAATCAAAGATATAAAAAAAAACATAGAATCAAAATAGAATCATCGGATTCCGGAGTTTACGGACAAAAATTTATCTTTTATGTATTTATTGAAAACAAGGATATGGTAGACCTCCTTAGCATAGATTCTAAATTTGAATTTAAAGGACAGTTCATGGGCTATACGCCTCTCAGCACAAAAAGAAATGAATATATTATTGATATAATAATTATGGACGGATCGATAATAATTGAATAATGATTAATGATTAATCGTACGGGCGACCCTCGCGGTCGCCCTGGCTACGGCCGCCCGCAATCAACAATCATTGAATAAATCAACAATTATAAATCAACAACCACAAAACAAAAGGACAAACAAATGAAAGACATTAAAAAACCCTACAACACAATACTCGACGACAATTTTCCCGATGAGATGACAATAACATTCGGCGATCAGAAATTACACTATAGAAAAAAAATTTGGAAGATCAATGATGAAGGAGTACAGGTCGAAAGAGGATTAAGATACGGTGAAAATCCAACCCAGGAAGCAGCAATGTATGAACTCATTAATGGAAATCTTCTCCTTGCAGGATGTGAATTTATCGGTCATGGCAACTCATTTGTAAGCGGCATTGACGAGAATATGCTTATACAGTTTGGAAAGCATCCCGGCAAAATCAATCTCACTGATATAGACAATGCGCTTAATATATTAAAATACCTTATGGATAAAACAGCAGCAGTTATTGTTAAGCATAATAATCCGTGCGGTGTTGCATATGCTCCTACAATTGCGGAAGCATTTAATAAAGCCTATAGAGCAGACAGAATTGCAGCCTTTGGCGGATGCTTAGCCTTAAACAGAATATGCGATAGAGAAACAGCGGAAATGATTAACAATTACTATCTTGAAGTAGTTGTGGCGCCTGAATATGACGGTGCAGCTATTGATATATTGAAGAATAAAAAAAACTTGCGAATTGTAAAAATCCCAAGAATTGACCGCCTTGCAGATATACGCAATGCTGTTTTCCCTGATTTTAAATCTCTCATTGACGGAGGTATAATTGTTCAGCAATCTTCAACTACTAAAATAAAATCAAAAGAGGATTTACTCCCTGCCGAGACCGAATACAAAGGAGAAAAATATTCCATAGAAAGAAAACCTACAGATAAAGAATTTGCTGATATGTTATTCGGATGGTATGTTGAGCAGGGTGTTACATCAAACTCCGTATTATATGTAAAAGACGGAGTAACCGTAGGTATCGGTACCGGAGAACAGGACAGAGTAGGCGTTGCCGAAATAGCAATATATAAAGCGCACACAAAATATGCTGATCTTCTATGTTACGACAAGTATGGAATTTCATATAAAGAACTCACATTATTAATTCAAAAGGGAGAGAGAAATCTGTCCCAAAAAAAAGCGATTGATGAAGAAACAGCCCAGGCAAAAGGAGGACTTAGGAGCGCCACAGCAATATCAGATGCTTTTTTCCCATTTAGGGATGGCGTTGATGTTATTATTGAGCAGGGAGTTTCCGCCATATTACAACCCGGAGGTTCTATAAGGGATTTTGAATCAATTCAGGCCTGCAATGAAGCAGACCCAAAGGTAACAATGATGTTTACTGGTGAAAGGGCCTTTAAGCACTAATACTATCTTTTTTTCTTTTCATACTCTTTCAGATATTGATCTATAAGGCCGGTTCCTTGAGCCGATTCCACATTCTTTGCTTCGCCTTCCTTAACAGGCTGTAACTTTTTACTAAAAAGTCCAAAAATAAATTTGAAAGGCTTAACTATTATATTTTTTATTGCAGTAATATACTCAACTATGAATTCATAAATTGTCTTAAAAATTGATTTTTTCCCGCCGCTTGAATATGACGGTTTTAACGGAACAAGTGTACCGGTCGATGTTCCGGAAAGTTTTTCCGAAGATGTACTCCCTACTGTTGTAGTAGTTTTAGGAGCTACCTGTACTGTCGGAGTAGTTATAGTTTTTCCTATCATAGATGGTGTACTTTTTTTGGTGTACATTGAAGGTATAACAGATGGTGTTTTTTCAAAGTCTATACTGGGAATTTTTGATAATTTTTGAGATTGCCTAATCCCTATTGTACCTGTAGATTCCGATCCTCTGTCTATTACAAAAAGAAAAAGATAGTAGATATACATAAAGAAATTATAAAAAATCCCGAAAAAAGCCGCCCAGATATCTACAAATGCCCAAAATACCAAACTTAAAATTTTGCCGAAATCTACTATCTTAAAGACAAAAGTATAGGCATTATCAATAGCAACGTTTGAAAACTGCTTAACTACACTATATTTCATAATGTTACTCCAAAATATTCATTTCAATAAACACAATAGAAATGTTATTGATAAATATTACTATTTGTCGCTATTATGAGTCAACGATTTTTTATAGTTAATATGTAGTAATTATAGGCAAAAATCTTTTGCCCGTACAAACAATAATTTTTTAGAATTTTCTAAAAAAGCAGGTTACTTATCTTCTTCTAACAGGCTGCACCATATAATTTTGGCTAAAGACTAACTCTTCATCATCCGCATCAAAGAGTAAAATGGTTATTGTATTAAAGAAATGGTAATCTTTCTTATCATACTTGCTAAGATGTCTTGTCCTGAATATCATTTTATTGTTGAGAACATATGGTTTGCCTGTCTCTTGATCAATACCGGATTTTATATTCTTCGGATATTTGTAATATACCTTCTGCTCAACGCCATTTTCATCTTCCTCGGTATATTCAAAATTTGCCAAATCATCAGGATATACTTGAATATTTTTTATCAAGACTTTATCATCAAGATCAGGACTCTCAAAACTGGATTTTGTAATATACTCTTGTTCATAAGTGGCTATAACAAATATATAGAATTCCGATGGAGTATTTATTAAATTTTCAATTTGAAAGACGGTTTCAAGGATGTCACCGCCAACATCATACTGAAATTTTGTAAAAGAAAGATCTTTTACTTTAAATACCTTTGATGAAACAGATTTAACTATTCGCTTTTGAACATCTAATCTCTCTTCGGAACTTTTATCCTGAGAGAAAAGGACTACCGGGATAATAACAAAAAAAGATATCAGGAACTGTTTCATTTTACTCCCTCTTATTAATAAGCATACTTCTGTTTTTATAATTTCGACATTTATATCTTTTTTTTAAAGTATAATTCTTTCAATTCCATCTTTTTTAATTATGTTTGATATAAAATCCTTTTTCCACCCTTTCCCGAGGAAAATTTCGGCAAGATAAACAGCCATTGCCTTACCTTTTATAGAATTTTTACTGCTTATCCTTGAAAGACGTTTTTGATGGTGTTTTGTAAACACCATTTTTATAGAATTTTTACTGTTTATCCTTGAAAGTCCTTGAACGCAGCTTGGACATGTTGTAATTACAGTAATATCATCTTTTTTTCCAAGCAGTAGTGATATATTAGAGGCTTTTCTCTCCCTTAGAGAATTAGATATGGATGGAGCGGAAAGCGACATGGTCCCCCCTTCTCCGCAGCAATTTGATATTACTATAGGTTTCTTTCCTAATATTGTACTAAAAGTTTTATCAACACCTATAGATTTAAGGGGAGAATGACACGGATCATGATAATATACGGTTTCTCTTTGGATCTTTTTGTATAGATCTTCCCGTGCAATAAACTCATTTATATCGGTAATCCTTGATTTGGGAAAAATATTCTCTATCTTATACTTATCGAGCATTTCATAACATGTACCGCATGATACTATAACATCTTCAATATCCATGTAGTTTATTATATCCGCCATCCTATGAAATAGAACCCTGTTTTCATAACTTTTTATCTCTGCTTCTTTCTTTTTGCCGTTTGCAAGAAGAGGATATCCGCAGCAGAGATATTCCGGAGGAATTACCACTCTGACACCTGCATTGTATAACAGGGCTATTACTGCAATACTTATATCAGGAAACATCCTTTCGGAACCGCATCCCGGGAAATAGATTACACTTTTAATTATCTCTTTATCAGGATTATGAAATGCAAAAAAGATATTTGCTCCTTTTAATCCAAGACGTTCTCTTAAAGAGGGTGAACCTGCTTTTGGAAGCCGGCTCTGCAGCATACCATTAATTTTAGGGACAATTATCTCCGACACCTTATTGATCGGTTTATTGACAATATATGCTAATCTTTGCATGGAATATCCGAATTTCAATAAAAGTAATCTAAACAGCTTATTTGTATAATACCCCTTTCTTTTAAGATAAAATAGCACAAAGCTTGTAATAAACTTAGGCTCTGCCCTTTTTCTGTCGTGAAGCAGGCTTCTGATTGCTAAGGATACAGATGCAAAATCAATATTTACAGGACACGGATTATAGCAGTTGTGACACATTGTACAGTGATCAGATACTTCGCGCAACATTCTAAAATTTCTGAAACTTAAATTATTTGTAGTCTGAGCTTCATATAGTACGGCCTCTGTAATAAGTGTAACAGCCAGTATCTTATTCCTGGGACTATAAAACATTGTACAACTTGGTACATGTGTATTACATACATCTTTACATTTTCCGCATCTTAAACATGAGGCTATAGATTTTGTAAGGTCCTTCATATCCGCTACTTCAAGAATAAATGCTTCAAGCTCAAGCAGATTAAGCGAAGGAGTATAAACGGAATTGTGAGGGAAATCATGTCTTAATTTCCCGGGATTAAAAAGTTCTTTAGGATCAACCTCTTTTTTATACTCGGCGAAATCATCAAGTATATCTTTATCTAAAAATTTAAGCTTAGTGAGCCCTATGCCATGCTCGCCGGAGATAACTCCATTGAATTTATCAACAGTCTCTTTCATAATAATTGCGGCTATTTCATCTGCATCCTGCATCATCATATAGTCATTGGAATGGACAGGTATATTAACATGAATATTTCCATCGCCGGCATGCATGTGAGTTGCTATTATGAGTTTTCTGCTAAGCCTGAAATTTACTATTTCATCAAATGAATTTATTATCTCATCATAACCATGAAAATTCTTTCTAAACCTGTCTAACACAATATCCGAGATTGAGTATTCTAATCCTCCGTCACGAAGAAGTTCAAAGAGGCGCATTGAGCTATCGTTTATATCTTCGTTTATATCTTCAATTATATCTTCAATAAACTTACAAGCAGTTACAGGTTTCTCAATATTATTAATATACTCAATCTGCCTATCTTTTATCTCTATAATGTGTTGTATAAATGATTCTGTTTTGGATTGGAGAAAGCCATCCCCATTATCTTGAAGGCCTTCAAAATATTCGGTTAAATCATCAATTATAGAACAATTATTCTCTAACTCTTTTTGGATATTCAGCCTGTCAATAAAATCGGAAAACTGCGGGAGAGATTCAACAGGGATAACAATATCTTCATTCAGCTTAAACGCATTTGTATGACGCGCTATGGCAGCCAGATTTTTTCTGTCTTTCCAAAACAATTCCCTCTTCTCTTCGGAATCTGCCACAAACCCTTCGGTGTTATAGGGTTTTACTATATCAAGAATTTTCTCAGAAGCCTCTTCGAGTTTTTCAGGGTCATTGCTTTCAATGTCTATTAACAGCACAGCCTTAGGGAACTCAATTCTATTAGATTTATTTCTATATGTTATTGCCCCAACGTATTTTCCGTCAAAGTGTTCTAATGCCGTAAGGTAGACATCTTTGTCCGAGTTGAATGTGTCTCTGATTTCTACTATGGTCTTTGCAGCATTAACCATATTAGTACCGAAAAATTCAAGACAGATTGTTCTGCAATGAGTAAACGGCTTATATAAAACAAACTTAGCCGAAACAATAACTCCGTCACTCCCCTCTTTCTGAATTCCGGGCAGGCCGTTTAATGCTTTATTTGTAATATCCTTTCCAACGCCCTGTTTTCTTATATCTAATCCGCTTAAAGAAATAGTCTTTAATAACTTTTCGTTTTTCTTTTTCGGTAATGAATATACTTCAAATACAACGGTGTCTTCAGGTTCGATTTTTCTATATGGGTGATCCTTTCTTCTTACTTCAAGGGTATGACCAAGGGCATTGATAATTTTAAACGAATAGATATTATCAACTGCAGTCCCCCAGATTAAACCTTTTTTACCGCCGGCATTTTCGGCAACATTCCCGCCGATTGTTGACGCCCATGAAGATGTAGGATCTGTTGCAAATATATAACCTCTCTCTTTACAGAAATGTGTTACTGTTTCAGTGATAGCGCCTGCCTCAGCCTCAACAATCGGTATATTTTTACCATTAATCAGTACAAAATTTATTTCATTTATGGCATTCATCTTTTCTGTATTAATAATCATTGTGTCAGGATAAACAGGAATGGCTCCGCCTGTAAGTCCTGTTCCTCCGCCGCGCGGTATAATCTTTAAATCAAGAGAAATTGCAGCTTTTATCAATTTTGATATTTCTTTTATTGATTCTGGATATACAATGACCTCAGGATACTCAACCCTCCAATCCGTTGCATCGGTAACATGGGCAACCTTGTGATATGCGCAAAAATGAATATTTTCTTTAGATGTTATGGAATTTAATGTATGGGATATTTTTTTTCTCTTTTTTTTCTCGGTCTTAAACTTATTAAAAAAAATTTTATCAACTCTTTCTAATTTTTTTACTAATTCCGGAATTTGGTCATTTGTTGTTTTACTGATTATAGATTCAAAGCGGATTTTATGGAGTTTTTTTAATTTCTTCTGTTTTTTTGCATCGTTAAGAAAATCATTGAATATATATGGATTCCTGTCTATAATGAAAATATCACCTATAATCTCAAAGATAGACTTTGCGCTTTTGCCTGTTATTCTATGGTGTCTGAGTTCATCTAACAACCCCCATGTCTCTTCATCAAAGTATTTAAGAATAATCTCTTTGTCGGAGAACGATGTATAGTTATAAGGAATCTCCCTATATCTAAAATCCTTTTTCATATAATATATCCATATGTGAGTTAGAAACAAAGCATGATGCCAGTAGAGACAAGGCATGCCTTGTCTCTACTGACATATCCTATAATAATTAATGTCAAGCAAATTAAGGATGTAAAGATTAATCATTTTTTTCTAAATATATTTTCAATCATAATCTTACCGGGTAATCGATATATATTAAAATCCGAATCTAAACTAATTATTTTTTTTATACCTCTCTTTTCAGCAGTAATCATCAATGTTGCATCAGCAAAATCCATAGGTATATCTTTGTATTTTTTTGTTAATTCTATTATTCGGACTATATCTTTTTGATCAATTTCATGCAAAATAACACCTTTTTTCATAACCCATTCAAAAAATGCAATTTGTACATCTACATTAAAATTCAGCATATATGATACTTCGGTTAATACCGCTGTTGTAGTAATAAACTTATATCCCTTATCTTTTATAAAATTTATAATACTCTTATGATATTTATCATTTTTATCAAATAATGCAATTATCGGTCCGGCATCAATTAGTACTGTGTTTAGCATCTAATCTTTCCTTAACTTTTTTCTTGTAGTTTGTTGATAAACTGCCGTCTCCGCTGCCGTATTTACCAAAATATTCCTTGCCGAGTTCATATGAATCTTTGTGGGATTCTTCTTTAAACATAAATAATACTAAAGCCTCTCTTATTATCTCTGACTTGGATTTATTTCTTGACTTTGCCAATACTTCAAGTCTCTGTTTAATTTCCGATGGTAATCTCACAGTTATCATTTCAATCCTCCATGTATTACAATATGTAATACATGACATAAAAGGCGTCAATAGTTTTTAAATATTAAAGATTATTATTGTAATTTCGTTTTTTACGTCATTGCCGTAGGTGCAAAAAATTTTTTGCACCTACATGCTGTATTATTTCATATTCCTCACAATTTTTTCAAATTATAAATTAAAATCCAATTTCGTCGCTTATCTCCTGCATAGCCCTTAATGCAAGTTCTGCAAATTCATCAAGGGGTATGCCTACTTTCTCACATTCCATTATACTCTCCCTTCTTACTGATGCTGCAAAAATTTTCTCTTTCATTCTTTTGGTTATGGATTTAGGTTTTACGCTGGAGAGTTTCTTATCAGGATATACAAGTGCTGTCGCAAATATAAGACCTGTAATTGTTTCCGATGCTGCAAGGCTAAAGTGGAAATTTTTACTTCTCATTTCACCTGCCGCCTCTTCATTATGCAGTTTTATAGCTTCAACGATATCCTTATCATAGCCTTTCTCATTTAAAATTTCGGCAGCCTTGAGTCCGTGTATCGTCATATCCGCATTAGTAATCTCTATATCAATATCATGCAAAAGACCTGCAATAGCCCAATCATCTTCATTCTCTCCAAGGCGTTTTGCAACTGCGCGCATAACAGCCTCTGATGCAAGGGAGTGAGCAATCATCTTTTCATTCTTTATAAACTGTTTCAGCAATGCAATAGATTCATCTCTTGAAATACTCATTTTAAATTACTCCTGCGTTAAAATTCATTAATCATTTTGTTATGCTATGTTATTTACGGCAAGATTTTTAGGAGCAGATAATAGTTTTTTGTAATGTATAAAAATCTATGTAAGAATAGCAAAAATTTTTTTGTAAAAAAAGTTTGGCAATATACTTTAGTGTATATTATATAATAATGAATATATAATTAAAAGATGACGAATGTATATACAAGTAAAGAATTAATAAAAATAATACCGATAATTTTTGCCATTTTATATTTAAAAACACTAAAAAATATTTGACTTATTTCTTAAAGAGAATTTAATATTTATACTGGCTAATTGTAGCTATTTATTAACAATTGAATTTTATTGTGCATTTTAATTATAATATATAATTAAGAATTTATGATAAAACTTTTAATTATCTCATCACAACTAAGGGGGTTTTTTATGAGAATTAAAATAACTATATTATTAACAATCCTTTTGGGACTTATTATGACAGCATGCTCAGGCTTTGAAGAAAAGGCAACCTTGACTTTGTATCTGGGCGGAAGTTCAAAAACTTATTCCGCATCAGCGCTGACAAATTGGCCGCCTAAAGATGATAAGGAACTCGGTTCGCTTAGATACGATATAAAACTCACCGGTTCTAAAGGTGAAATAACCAAAGAAGCTACAGGCTCGGAACTAATTTCACTCATAGTTTATCCCGGAGACTGGACTATAGAAGTAACAGCATATTCCGACAATGAATTATATGCGCATGGTGTTACCAGCGCTACTATAAAAACAGGACAGAACAATGTTCCGGTTCTCATGAGCAGAGAAGGAATATATAAGCTCTACATCATTGTTACACCACCGGAAATATCTATCCTAAAAGGCGGAAGTCAGGCTTTTACAGCTACTCCATCACCCGGTTTGAAAAACAGCGACGGATTTACCGGTTCATATAAATGGTCTGTATTAGGCAATAACTCAAATACTACGATTGACCCATTAACAGGTTATTTAACAGTGGCTTCGGATGAAACTGCTCCGGCATTGAAGGTTACGGCAGAATCCTTGGATAAACCATCAGTATCCGAAACAGTTACGATAAATGTAGTTGATGCAGTCAATGCTCAGCCGCCGAACATCATAGTCGAACCAACATCCGCCATTATTGATGATAGGCCAACTCTCACTGTTGTAGCCTCATCACCTGACAGTGGAACTCTCTCATACAAATGGTATGAGAGCACAACAAATAATAATTCCGGCGGAACAGAGATTTCCGGCGCAACAGATTATATCTATACACTACCAACCACTACGTCTGCCGGAACTCACTACTACTATGTTGAGGTTACTAATACTAATACAAATAGCAACGTGAACGGTAATACTACTGCTACGACTACCAGCAAAGTAGTAAATGTAACTGTATTGGGCGGCACGGTCAGCATCATTGAACAAGGTCATGGCGAAACCGATAAAGGTAAGGTCTATGTAAATACTGTTCTTGAAATTGACACCAGCACAGTAGCAGGCGCAGTTGGTACACCGACTTATAAATGGGGGGTTGATTGGAATGATGATGGCATTTTTGACGAGCTTGAACTTGTTAGCACAGACCCAACTTATACTGTTGGTTCCGATGATCCGGATAGATTCATCAAGGTAGAGGTAACTTACACTAACGGAACTTTAACAGCTACCACCAATAATAAAGTCGAAAGCATAACGGGCATATACAATTTAGAACAACTGGAGGAGGTTATTAGCGGAGATTTCATTCTGCTAGTCGAAAACTTAAATTTAACTGGCAAACCACTAGGCTATGAGGATGTTTTTAACAATGAGATTAGTTCATTCAATGGAACCTTTGACGGCAACGGCAAAACCATAAGCCTGAATATAAATCAAACATTAAAAACAACATCGCCGGCGCCGGACAACGCTTATGCCGGTCTATTCGCTATTATCGGCGAAACCGGCGTAGTAAAGAACCTCAACCTGACAGGCTCCATAAATGTCAGCGCTCAAGCAGATATGTTTGTCGGAGCAGTTGCGGGTGAAAATCGGGGAAATATATTTAATGTATCCTCTTCAGTAGTTGTTAATGCTACCAGCCTTAGTGGAGGATCAGGTTCTTATTCCGGGTCATATGCCGGTGGTATAGCAGGATTACAAGGATGTGATGAATTGGGGGAGACCGGGTCTATTACAAACTGTTATGCCTCAGGGAATATTACCTTACAGTCGTCAACGATGTTAACCCTTGCTCCAAGTTATGCCGGCGGTATTGCAGGAGGAATGGGTGGAAGAGGTGCTAACAGCATTACTTACTGCTGGGCATCAGGAACCATCACAAATAATAATCCTGATTATACTGCGTATATTGCCGGTATCGTTGGATATGCAAGCAAGCTCGCAGATTCAATAACAAACTGTGTTGCCCTAAACGATGATTTTGTGCATGATGTTACTGGTTCTTCTGCTCAATATAATCGAATAGTAGTATCTGGTGGTATTGGTGGGCTTAGTGACAACTACGCCAATAAAGATATGTTCGTAAATGGAGTATCATGGTCTTGGTCCACCGGCCACCACATGACCTCAGAGGGCGGAGATGTGTATTTAACCACCGGTGTTGACCCCACAATCGGCATTGCTTCAGACATAACTTGGTGGAAAAACACTACTGCCGGTATCGGCCCAGGCTGGGACATTCAAGATACAAAAGCTGCTGCAAATGAAGCTAATCCCTGGCACTGGGGATTAGTGAACGGCAACCAGCGACCCATACTGTGGTTTGAATATTGAGTAAAAGACATTAATGTAGGCTTATCGCATCTAAGGACTTATTCATGCAGCGGGATTTATCCCGCTGCATTTTGCGTTATTGGGGCATTAATATTACCCTTAATTTTTGCCATTTTATATTAAAAAAACACTAAAAAATATTTGACACTTAATTAAAGATAGTTTAGTGTTATATTAGCTGTTTTTTAACAACGGATTTTATAATTTATAAAAAGAGAAAAATTTTTAAAGGAGAGTTTCTATGAAAACTAAAATTGCTATGTTAATCGGAATTTTTGGTCTTTTTATGACGGCTTTGACTTCCTGTTACAATTCCGACAGAGAAAAAGAGGCTACGCTTATCATCAATCCGGGCGCAACAAGAATCCAGGCAGTATTAGAAACATGGCCTCCGAGCAATGCAGATTTGACTAAACTCGAATATGAGGTAAAAATCTCAGGCCCCTCCGAAATTACAGAAAAAGTTAAGGGAGGATCAGGACCAATCATCCTCTCTGCTCGTCCCGGATACTATGTTATAACTGTAACAGCCTATTCTGACGGCGAATTATACGCCAGTGGTACTACCAGCGCTACCGTAAAAGCAGGACAAAACAATGTCCCTATTACCATGCACAGAGACGGAATCTATGAAATCAGGGTAGCGGTACTTCCCGATGAAAAATATATTCAAAAAGGCGACAATTTTACTTTTGACGCTAAATCATTCTATGGTCCCTCATCAATCGAAGTTAGCGATAAATATACATGGTCAGTATCCGGAAATAAATCACCCCAAACTAACATTGACGAGTCAACCGGTAAATTGTTTGTAGATTCAAGCGAATCCGCTGATGATTTGACTGTGACTGCAGAATCCAAAACTTACAGTCCAAAATCCGGAGATGCTAATGTAATACTAATTAATCCTAATATTACGCTGGTCCATGCCAAGGAACCGACTATCATCGGTCAACCTCAGGATGCAACATATACAATTAATGGCGCAGCAATTGCACTGACTGTTACCGCCTCTGTAGATGACGGCGGAACTCTCTCGTATCAGTGGTATAGCAACTCAACTAATAGTACTTCCGGCGGAACACCACTCGGCGCTGCAAACGGAGCGCAGACAAAAAGTTACACTCCAGGCACCTCGGAAGAAGGAACCATATACTACTTTGTAGTAATTACAAATACAAACAACAGCGTAAACGGCGATAAAATCGTTTTTACTGTAAGCGATACGGCAGCAGTGGCAGTCAACTCCTTTGTAAATGCCGCACCACCGAAGATTACAGGCCAGCCTATAAGCGCAAATTATCCGCAGGACGCGCCTGCAGCTAATCTTACAATAACGGCAGAATCAACGGATGGAGGCGCACTTTCATACCAATGGTATAGCAATAGTTCAAACAGCAATAGCGGCGGTACAGAGATTCCCGGTGCAAATATCGAAAACTACACTCCGTCTACCGGAATCGTGGGAACAACTTATTACTATGTTGTCGTTACCAATACTATAACAGACGATGGAAAGGGCGGACAAAAAACCTCTACTACCGCCAGCGAAGCGATAACTATAACTGTAGTTGATAAGATCAATGCTCAGAAACCCATCATCATTACTCAGCCCAAACAGAGTGAAACCTATCCCATCGGCGGCAAGCCAACTCTGACTGTTGTTGTCGAGGATCCGCCGTCCGACAACGGTACTCTCTCATACCAATGGTACAGCAGCCCAACGAATAGTAATTCAGGCGGAACAGAGATTTCCGGTACAAATAGCAAGAACTACACTCCGTCCACCGGAAGCGCCGGAACAGCTTATTACTATGTTGTAGTTACCAATACCATATCCGACAACGGAGACGGCGGTGTCAAGACAGCAACAACTGTAAGTGAAACGGCAACAATAATTGTGCAAACTCCTTTAACCGGCACGGTCTCCATTTTAGCAAGAGGTATGTATGTGAATGCGGATCCTCTGGAGGCAAACACCACTTTATTAGGTGTGACATCAGAGCCCTTCACTTACCAGTGGAAACGCGGAGAAACAAATATCGGCTCTAACAGTCAATTTTATACCATTGTATATGATGATAGGAACAAAGACATTACAGTAACAGTGAGCGTTGACGGATATTATGGTTCAGTAACCAGCGCACCGGTTACAATCGAGGATTTAATCCGCATATATAACTTAGATCAATTAGCGGCTATCGGAATTTCTGCGCCAATAGACGGAAATTACATACTGATGGCCAATTTAGATTTCGGCAGCCTCTCCGAATGGGACCCTCTCTGTGGTACCGGTAGTAACTCTTTTAGCGGAACTTTCGATGGTAACGGTAAAACCATCAAGTTAGGTAATGGAAAAGTTGGCATGAAGGCGAGTGCCTATTCCAATGTCGGTCTTTTTACCCGTATTTCCGGTGGAACAGTTAAAAACCTCAAATTAGAAGGTGTCATAAACGTAAATGCCTCCAACAGCATCTATGCAGGAGCGGTAGTAGCAGATATGGGAGTCAGTGCTATTATTAAAAACGTGGTTTCCGAGGTAGAAATTATAGTAACAGCAAGCGGTAGTGGTACCGTCGTCGCATATGTTGGGGGCATAGCTGGTTATTGCAGTGATATAGCATCACCACCTACTGCTAAAATCATTAACTGTTACAGCACCGGAAATATCACAGCGAGCGGATCCACTATAAGTTATGCCGGTGGTATTATGGGGAATAACAGAGCTTCTGTAGAGTATTGCTGGGCGGAAGGAGAGATGTATGCTACAAGTGGTTCCCGTTACGCCGGAGGCATTGTCGCCTCTAATACAGGAAATGTTTCTAATTGTGTGGCTTTGAATGCTATTGTGAGCGTCAATAATAACACCGATACTCATCTTGGACGTGTTTGTGGAGATATAATAAGTGGAGCAACAGCCGGTAACAACTACGCCAATGACGCTATGCAATATTCTACTAATAGCGGCGGATTGCCGCTAGTTACGTTCACATCCGCGGATGACCCCGATGACAGAGACGGCGGGGATGTGAGTGTCTCTTCGTTTGCAACTCTACTTTGGTGGACCGACAGTAGTGGTCCTAATTGGGCATACATTCAAACCTCAAAAGGAAGCGCAGAAGACGCAAAAGAAACCAATCCCTGGTGGTGGAAATCAGGTGGTAATCGACCCATACTGTGGTTTGATAACTAAAAAACATTAGTGTCGGATTGCTATTTTACAAAAAGTAAATGCCTCCATTCCCCTCCGCTGGAGGGGTGCCCAAAGGGCGGGGTGGTCTTACTTCCCCTCTCCCAACAGAGCCAAAGCCTCCTCCAACTCTTCCCTGCGTTTTACTCCTTCAAGCCTGCTCATTAAACTATATGCGCACGGAACAATAACCAATGTAAGTATAGTGGACAAAAACACTCCGCCTATTACAACTATTGCCATAGGACGAACTGTTTCTCCTCCTGCGCCAAAAGCAAATGCAGGAGGAACAGCCGCAGAAATAGTAGCAATTGAAGTCATGATAATAGGCCTAAGTCTTATAGGACAAGCATGGAGCAAAGCATCATTAACGCTTAGTTTTAGGTTTTCTCTCGATTGATTAGTAAACTCTACAAGCAAAATTGAATTCTTCTTAACAATTCCCATTAGTAAAAGAATTCCTATCATACTGTATATATTCATGGAAATACCTGTTATCTTAATAGCAAAAACAGCTCCTGTAACACTGAAAGGCAATGCCAGCAATATTATTATAGGATGTAAAAAGCTGTTGAATTGCGATGCCAAAACCATATAGGCTACTATTATACCAAGAATAAGAGCCATATATAAGCTGTTAAATGAATCACTGAAAGCCTGAGAGCTTCCTGTAAAAGTTACATGGTATCCTTCGGGTAAAATT
>JGI24702J35022_10000784_pt1 | contig 19702 bp, 9 predicted proteins | sample TergutTh196P4_FD_35022 | JGI IMG/M metagenome (IMG submission 35022)
AGTTTGAATCAGATGGAATGCAGGATATCCTAAAGAGGGCGAAGCCCGGATCAATTGAAGACCTTATTGCCCTTATTTCCCTTTACCGTCCCGGCCCAATGGACAATATCGGGCAGTTCATTGATTCCAAACACGGCCGCAAGGCGATCAGCTATCCCGATCCCAGCCTGGAAGAGGCGCTTAAGGAGACATACGGGGTCATCATATACCAGGAACAGGTTATGCAGGTGGCCCGGATTGTCGCGGGTTTCAGTATGGGGCAGGCGGATCTTCTTCGCCGGGCAATGAGTAAAAAAGATGCAGAAGTTCTTGAAAAGGAAAAAATCCCCTTTATTGAGGGGGCAGTAAAGCAGGGTTATTCCAGAGAAAAAGCTGATGAAATATTTGAACTTCTGGTTCCTTTTGCCGGTTATGGTTTTAACAAGAGCCATGCAGCAGCCTATTCGGTTATTGCATACCGCACAGCTTACCTAAAGGCCAACTTTCCGCTTGAGTTTATGAGCGCCAATATGACAAACAACATTAACTCTACAGATAAAGATAAACTTTCGCAGTGTATTGCCGAGGCCAGGAAGATGGGGCTTGAGGTTGCTCCCCCGGACGTAAACCGCTCACAGAAACATTTTTCGGTTGTAGAAGGGCGCATTGTTTATGGGCTATTGGGAATTAAGGGGGTGGGAGAAGGACCATCGGATAAAATTATAAATTGCCGAGCTGACAACCCCTACAGGGATTTTATGGATTTTCTTGATCGTGTTGATTTCAAAACAGTGGGCAAGGCCGACATTGAAAGGCTCGTCCTGACCGGAGCTTTTGATAATCTAGGTACATCAAGGGATATACTCCTTGGGAATCTTGAGCGGGCAGTTGATTATGCGCAAAGCAAAAAGGACGATAAAAAGTTCGGACAGAAAAGTCTCTTCGGCGAGACCAGTGAAAAGGAATATCAGGATTTTAAGTTTGAGTATTTTCCTGAGACTGGCAAGGCGGAAAAACTTAAATCTGAAAAAGAACTTATAGGCTTTTATTTTTCGGGCCACCCATTAGATGAATATAAAGAGCATTGGAAAAAGCTTGTAAAAGCTGACCTTGGAAATCCCGATGCCCTTGCAGGCAGCCATACCCTCATAGGCCTTATCAAAAACATAAAGATAAAAACTACAATTAAGGGAGATAAAATGGCCTCTGCTGTTCTGGAAGATTATAGAGGTGAAATAGACATAGTCTTTTTTTCAGAAGCCTGGGAAAAATGTAAAGACCGGATTGAAACAGACAAAGTAGTAATCTTAAAGGGAAAAATTGAATGTCAAAGCGGGAAAGACAGACCTATTTTTAAAGTGAATGATTGCCTTAATACAAATGAAGCGGAAAGGTCTGTCAAGGAAGAGGAAACCCAATCCCGAAAATGGGACAAGTATCGTAATTTATGGAAATACGCTGCTGAACTCAACCTGTCTATCCCCGATCTTGCATCCCCGGAGAATATAAAATCAGGAAACTATACTGTTCTTGGGGTTATCAAGTCCTTGAAAACCCACATTGACAAAAAAGGTAATGAGATGGCCTTTGCCATTCTTCAGGATTTAAGCGGGGAAATAGATATCCACTTCTTTTCCCGTACATGGGAAAATTGCAAAGCCCTGGTTGCTGTGGATGAAATATTGGCCCTCAAAGGAATTGTTCATCTTCCAAATGAAAAAAAAGGAGGAAAAATTTCATTTGAAGTAACCAGTGTACATGATATAAACAAACTTGTCAGAGCGGCGGCGAAGAAGGCAGCTGATTTTCCCGACAGTGTTGGCTCAGGGGATGTTGTAGAAACGCTCCCGGAGCCCAAAACCAAAGATGAATATCGTGAATTCCACATCCGCCTTGTTGCTGATGCGAATGATACGGATCTCTATACTCTCAGAGACTATCTTGAAGAAAATCCAGGCCAGTACCCGGTTTTTCTTCATGTTCCGCTTAGAAACGCCAAAAAAGAAACAATAATCCTCTCTGCATGCAGGGTAAATGCAAGTATTATAAACTTACTTAACAATTTTTCAAGGTTCACATCTATTTCTGCAGCCTGGGGTGTTTAATGACCACAAGGATAACAAATTTGGAGGAAAAAATGATGACTAAAAAATATTCCGGCACGGCGCTATCCTTTTTACTGATGTTAATGCCAATAATAATTTTGATTATCCCCATTAGCACATGGGTTTTGGATATTTTGATAGCATTAAATCTAGCTTTTACTTTTTTTATTCTTTTTGCAGTTTATCGAACAGAAAGGATATGTAATTTTTCTCTGCTTCCGACATGGTTGCTTTTATCTATAAATTTCAATTTGGCAGTAAATATTTCATCCGTACGTTTTATCCTTACAAAAGGAGATGCTTTTGACGGCCGTTTAATTGGTTTTATCGCCCAACTGGTTAGTAGCCAGGATATTACCGGCTTAATTACGTGTTTTATAATTTTTATTGTGATAACTCTGATTCAAATTTTAATAATCAGCAGAGGTATCATCAGGATGACAAAAGCAGTATCACGATTTATTTGTGATGCAGTACTTGTTAAAAATATTACTATTGAAGCAGAATACTCTGCCGGTACAATCACCATAGACGAAAGTATGGCGAAGAAAAACGAAATCCTAAAAGAAAAAGATTTTTATGAAACATTAAATGGCGCATGCAAGTATGTTTACGGCTATGAAAAAATTAGGCTGATAATAATTTTGCTTAGTATTATTGGCGGTATCTTAATCAGCACAATGATTCAAGAGAAAACAACAATTGAGGCGATCAGAATCTTTATTCCCCTGGTTATTGGAAATGGAATTTTTTCTATGCTTCCGGTATTTTTATTATCATTCATAACAGTAAACATTGTTATAAAAAAATCGTGCCATGATTGATGTTTACTGATGAAAACTTAATTAATGTCAAAAATGATTTTTTTATTTTGCTATATTTTAATGGTTTCTTTATCATTAACATTTACTATATGATATGCATCAAGAATATCAGCATACCTATCAGCCTCAAAAGTATGAATGGGAACAATATTCTTCGGATTTACAGCGGCAGCCATTTTTTTTAATACATTTAAATCTGCATGTCCTGAAGTATGTAAATCTACTATGGGCATACCTTTACCGGTAATGAAATCAAGAAATTTCTTTGTCTTTAAATTACTTTCTTTATACCCATGGTACATTGAATATATAAAGCAGCCATCAGAAAGATTATGCAAAAAATGTTCTACATCATACTTGCAGGAAGGTCTTACAAGCATCACCAATTTATCTGATAAATCATTTAGTTTATTTTTATCAAATTTATGTGGAAGGAATTGAATTATGGTCTCTTCTTTCTTCCCAAGGCTCACCACCCTATTGGTAAGAAAATGCGGATAGTAAACATTAATTTCGGGAAAATTGGTTTTTGAAGGGAAAGGTATGGAACTGTTTACTCTTTTGTTAATATTTCTTAAAACATTGGCAGTATAGAAATCAATTAGAAATGTTTTCCCTGTTTTTTTGCATGCACGGTAAATGGTAACCAATCTGTCAATATTTTGACCGGAACAATACACCAGATTGATACCTTTTGTTTGTTTAAAAACAGTAACAAATTCCTCTTCCAGTTCATCTTCTGTTTTAAACGGCATTATAGTTCTGCCAATAGTGCTGCCTTCAAGCAGAAGATAATCAATATTCTTCTTTATATTTCCCATAAACCAATTAAACATTGCCGACTTTCGGCCATGAATTCTAAAATCCCCGGAATAAAACAGGGACTTCCCGTTTGCTTCAATCAGAAAGGCATAAGCATCAAAACCGGAATGATCCATCAAATATGGCGTCATCTTAAAGTCGCCCAATGAAAATTGCTTATCATGTTTTAAATGGTGGTAATTTTCTATTTTCCAGTCTTCATCGCCAAAGGCATTGGATATTTCAATGAGTATTTTGGTCCCAATTCCCAGCCATACCTCTATGGATGGATGAACATAACGTAACAGTCCATAATGATCTTTATGGGCATGTGATATCAGCAAGGCTGTATTTGATGCTCCAAGATATAAAGATGGTATATCCGGTAAAATGCCACAACTTATTAATTTTTCCCTTGACTGATTTTCCGTTTTTTTTTCATCAAAAGGAGTTTTATCAGGATTAACCAGAGGCATACCAATATCAATAACAATACGGCTTGTATCTGTCCATACTTCAACGCAGGAACCACCGATTTCCTTTGTACCGCGATGGATTTTAAAATTCATTGCCTTGCAATTTTCATCATTCATATTCTTGTTGTTTATCCCAATATAACTTTCCTTAATATAAAGCCATAGTCTTTTTTTCGGTACTGTAAAATCTTAGTATGCTGTCAAACCGTGGATGAAAGCGATTATTAACAACATAACAAAAAATATCAGCCTTTTCAGCTTTTAATATACACGCAAGCGTATACGGATCAAAACGTCTAAAATCCTTCTTGCTGAAATTGTCAACTAATTCAGAGCGAAGTGTTTTTCCATTATTATCAAACGAAAAGTTAATATCCCGTGGGAAACCGTGCCTTTTCAGTTTCTTTAATTCCTGTTCATAATTTTTCAAAGTACCCATTTCAAATATCCTGTTCTTTTTTACACATCCGGCACAGAATTACTTCTTCATTTCCAATATCATATACTCATTCCAAAAACAGGACAAGGACTCTTCCACTAACGGCTTATGGATAGAGCAATAGATGAGTATTTTTGGTAGAGATTTAAATAGCTAATTCGTAGTACTTCTTAAGAGGTTTCGATATATATTATGGATATGATTACTTAAACTGTAGATATGACTAACCAGAACCTTTCTCATATAAGGTAATCGCTTAAAACAGAGATAGACGAGTTGCCGGAGCCGGTTCTTGTTACTGTTTTTGAGTTTCTTTCCTTTGAAAAACAGTGTTTTCATTCCGATGCACAAAATAATGAAGTGCAGGTTATTTCCAGAAAGAAAGCCGCCTTTGAACGCCTAAAAAATATTCAGGCACAGTTAATTTTGAAAAGCATTGGAAAGGAGAATTGTAACCTGCAATTTCGCCGGAAGACTTTTTGACAATTATCGAGAAGCCGAAGAGAATATTTAATATATGAGCATCCACGACTTCTTCCTAAAAGTTACCATGGCTGGGATTCCAATAATTGATTGCGGCATCAATGATGTAGAGAAAATAAGCTCTGGTTCAATTCCCCTTAGCTCCTGAAACGTTTTTTAGGTTTCAAAAGATTTCTGTTAGGGGAATTGCCTTTCGTCCCTCAACATCCTGTTTTGGGACTCAAGGCCGCCTTTTTTGCTAAGCGGCCATCCATGGCCGCTTAGCCTTCGGAACCTTTCGGTTCCTCCGGGCCGCAAAATCGGTTCAATTCCCCTTAGCTCCTGAGGCATTAGTTAAATTTCATTAGGATTTCTGAAAAGTGTCAAATTAGTATCTTATTAATAAATTTCCTGGAGCTAAGGGGAATTGCCTTCCAGTCGCAAACCTCCTGTTTGCTCCTTCCGGGCCGCCTTTTTTGCTAATCGTCCATCCATGGACGATTACCTTAGTTGTGGCTGCGATGTCTCGCCCCAACTAAGGCCGCAAAAAAGGTTCAATTCCCCTTAGCTCCCGAAGCGTTATTAAACTTTTACCAGATTATTATTTGTGAAAGATTTACTAACTTACTAAAAGATCACTTGGAGCTAAGGGGAATTGAACCCCTGACCTCTTGAATGCCATTCAAGCGCTCTAGCCAACTGAGCTACAGCCCCATAATGTGTTTTAAATCTACCCGGACTAGGCTGGAGTGTCAATAGGCTGGTTTATTTTCTGGCTGGCTTATTTCCCAAAAAGCCGGTCTTCCCGCCAAGATGAAGGATTGCCTGGTCCGACCCACTGGTTCAGGGGGAAACCGGCTTTAAGGCTAGCGGTAATGAACTTTTTTGCAAGAACAACAGCGTCCCGGACGGGAAGGCCGCGCGCAAGCCCTGCGGCGATGGCTGCGGAAGTGGTACAGCCTGCACCGTGGTTCCAGGTAGTTTCTATTAAATCTTCCTCAAAAACAAAAAACTCTTTTCCGTCAAAGAGAATGTCAACGGCTTTGGGCTGGTTTGTGGCAATAGCTTCCCGCAATTTAGCTCCACCTTTGATAAAAACGTGCCTGTTCCCGGTTCCATGTGCGCCTTTTTTGTGGATGATCCTCGCGGCTTCCTTCATCTGCTCAATGCCGGTGATTTCTCCAAGACCGGACAGCTGTTCAGCTTCAAAGAGATTCGGCGTGGTTACCTTTGCCAGGGGCAGCAGTTTTTCTGCCACGGCGGAATTAAGTTCAGGGTTCAGGGCTTCTCCGGCGCCCTTGCATACCATTACCGGGTCAAGGACAAAGTTTTCAATTTTAAAATTGGAGATATATTCCTGAGTCAGGTCTACTGCATAAAAAGTGCCCAGCATTCCGGATTTAACCGCCGCGATGCAGGTTCCTTTAAAAATGGTTTCCATCTGGGAACGCAGAGCTCTTTCTTCCAGGGGAAACACGGAATGGGACCAGTTGTTGTCCGGATCCATTGTGGCGACAAGAGTTACCGCCGCCATGCCGTAAAGACCGTATTCCTCAAATGTTTTGAGATCCGCCTCAAGGCCGGCGCCGCCTGAAGCATCGGAGCCGGCAATAGTTGCAATTTTGATCATTTTAGTTCTCCGTTGTTAGGGTTATTTTTTCGGTTTTGGCATATTTTTTCAAGGTGTCAGGCACCAATTTAGGCGCCAATTTTTCAATTCTGCCGGAATTGGTGCCTGACACCAATTTTGTTATAGTTTTCTCCTGACAAAGTCTCCCTTTTGGAATATAATTTAAAAATGTTGAAAATACTTGTTTTCCTTGAAAAATTTGAAACTGTTCCATTTAAAAGAGTATCCTGGCGGGCTGCGGATAGAAGGGCTCTGATGGAATTCCATATCCGCCGTGAGGTTCGGGAGCAGTACGGCCTTGAGGGAAGTCTCTTTTCCCTTACAGGGAACGTTGTTCTTTCAGATATGCGACAGGTAAGGGACTTAGCCCGGAAGCTGAATACCGGAGTTGATCCTGTAAAGGATCCCGGGCGTTTTGTCCGGGCGGGATTGCTAAATGCTATGGGGCTTATTGACGAGGTTCTTCATTATATTGTGGCGCTTTACAGGGAACAGGTTCAGCCTGATGTTTTTATCACCGCGCTTAAGCGGCTGGAAAATAATTTCGGAACCGGTAAAACCGCTGTTCTTCTGGAGAGTTTTTGCGGCGCTTTTCCTCCCAGGGATGTATACGGGGGTAATGCTACCGTTTCCGGGTATTTGGCCGGAAGTGACGGCGGAGAGAGCTGCCGCTGCCTTTCGCTGGAAGAGATTCTCCTCCTTGCAATGGCAAACCTGAATCCTGCTTTCAGGCAGTTTCTTTTCCTTTTCAATGATTCTGACCTCGCAAAAGAGACGGTTTATCCCGGCGCCATTAGTGAACTTAAGGCTCATCTTGCTGATTTGCCTCCTTTCGGTCCGGATGGCATGAATCTTTGGGATCTGCTCCGTGCGCCGGCGCTGGCTTCGCCGGATTCCATTTTGGGACAGCTTGATTTTATGCGAAAGCGCTGGGGTCTTCTTTTGGGTAAATATATGGGCCGGCTCCTTACCGGTCTGGATATAATCAAAGAAGAGGAAAAACCTTCTTTCCTGGGGCCGGGGCCGACCCAGATCATGGACTTTAGCGGATTGGGAAATGAGTATGAACGCTTTACCCCGGATCAGGACTGGATGCCCCGGACCGTGCTTATGGCAAAGAGTACCCTGGTCTGGCTTTTTCAGCTTTCCCAAAAATACGGCAGGGAGTTAACCCGGCTTGACGAGGTCCCCGACGAAGAACTGGACCAGCTTGCCCGCCGGGGATTTACCGGACTATGGCTAATCGGTCTCTGGGAACGGAGCCGGGCAAGCAAGACAATTAAGCAATGGACGGGCAACCCCGAAGCCGCGGCTTCCGCCTATAGTCTTTACGACTACGATATTGCGGCTGAACTTGGAGGATGGGGAGCTCTGGCCAATCTTAGGGAGCGCTGCATACGCCGGGGCATACGCATAGGTTCTGATATGGTCCCAAATCACACCGGTATAGACAGCCGCTGGCTTATTGAATACCCGGACCGGTTTTTACAGCTTCCCTATCCGCCCTTTCCAACCTATAGCTACTCCTGCGAAAATCTTTCGGGTCGGGATGATGTGACTGTCCAGATCGAAGATCATTACTTCAGCCGCAGCGATGCAGCGGTAGTGTTTAAACGTATTGATAACCAAACAGGAGAGGCCCGCTACATCTACCACGGCAATGACGGTACTTCCATGCCCTGGAATGATACAGCCCAGATCGACTTTTTAAACCCTGAGGCGAGGGAAGCCGTTATACGCACCATAGTGGGTGTGTGCCAGCAGTTTCCCATAGTGCGTTTTGATGCGGCAATGACTCTGGCAAAACGGCATATCCAGCGGCTCTGGTATCCTGCGCCGGGTCAGGGCGGTGATATTGCAAGCAGGGCAGAACATGCCATTTCGACCGAAGAATTTAACCGCCGGATTCCGGAGGAGTTCTGGAGGGAAGTTGTTGATCGCTGTGCGGCTGAAGCGCCGCATACTCTTCTCCTTGCAGAAGCTTTCTGGATGATGGAAGGTTACTTTGTCCGTACCCTTGGAATGCACCGGGTATACAATTCGGCATTTATGAACATGCTCAAAAAAGAAGAGAACGACAAATACCGGGCTACCATTAAAAATACCCTTGAATTTGATCCGGAAGTTTTAAAGCGGTTTGTAAACTTTATGAATAACCCCGATGAGGAAACCGCAGTAGCCCAGTTCGGAAAGGGGGACAAATACTTCGGTATATGTACCTTGCTTGTTACGATGCCGGGACTTCCAATGTTCGGCCACGGCCAGATCGAAGGTTTTGAAGAAAAGTACGGCATGGAGTACCGCCGTTCCTACCGGGACGAAAAACCGGACGAGTACCTGGTTGATCGCCACGAGAGGGAGATATTCCCGCTTATGAAAAAGCGGCACATCTTTTCCGGAAGCGCCAATTTCTGCCTGTACGATTTTTTTAATTCCGACGGAAAGGTGAACGATAACGTTTTTGCCTATTCCAACCGGGAGGGAAACGAAGTGGCGCTTGTTTTTTACAACAACTGTTATGCACAAGCTTCCGGCTGGATCAAGAGGGGTGCGGTGGCTATTCCCCAAAAGGACGGAACTTACAGGCAGGATTCCCTGTGCGAGGCTTTTTGCCTTCACGGTGAAGACAGGTTCTTTTTGGTTTTCAGGGAGCAGCGCAGCAATTTGTGGTTTATTCGATCCTCCAGGGAAATTGCCGAGCGGGGGCTGTTCGCGTCCCTGAATGGTTATGAAGCCCAGGTCTACCTGGACATTCTGGAAAAGGAGGATACGTCCGGAGCTCAACCAGGGACCTGGGAGACACGCTGGGCAATGCTCAACCATGAGCTCAACGGCCGGGGAGTGCGGAATCTTTATGAAGCCCAGCTGGATATATGCCTGGGTGAACTATACTCTCCGTTCAGGGAAATATTCTCTGCTCCCCGGATGGAAGAGCTGCGCAGTTTCTTTGGGGGCGGGCGGAATGCCGGTGCTGACTGCGGGAGTGATAAAAACGAACAGGCGGCTATAGAGGGTTTTGTCGAATCCTTCAAAGAACCTGTAATGGCTTTTGCCTCGGCTGCTGAAAAATTTGTTGATGGCTGCGGCGGGAAATACATCCCCTTTGAGGGGGACCGGAAAATTGCCAGAGATGGTCAACAAATCAAAATGGAGGGCCATTCCGGAGGTGAGCCTTTCGGTGGTAAACCTTCCGCAGGCGAACCGCGCATCTTTGATGCACACATCTTTGATGTGAAGGATCTGCTGCCCGGCCTTTCAGATTCGGCAGTCGAAAAATCAAAGGCAGGTTCCGGGCCGGATATTGCGGAAATCTGGAATGAATGGTCGGTGTATCTTCAGAATCTTCTTTCCCTTAAAAAAAATACAGCAGGGAAGGTTATTCACAGCCCGGGGGAATTAATTTCCGGCAAGAGTGAATTGGCTATTATGGCTCTTGGTTATAAAACACTTGCCCTGCTAAGGCATTTCGCGCCGTTTGCTTCTGGAGCTGATGGAAACAGATCCCGGGTGAAAACCTGGCTTGTTTCACATAACGGTTGCGGAGCGGAAGCCGCGGCTCTTGCATCTCACTGGCAGCTTGATCGTGTGATGTGTGAGTGCTGGGAAAATGCCGGGATACCGGGCGGTGAAGGGCGGCACGGGGCGGAGATTGCAATGGCTCTTCTAGCCCGTATGTATCAGGGTACTGCAATGCCGCAGATCAAGGCGAAGACACCGGGCACTTTCGGAGTCGCACTGCTCCTTGAAAACTACGATTCTGATGATTTCAGGAAGATTCTTGGGGTGAACCGTTTTAATGATGTAACCTGGTTCAACAGGGAATCTTTTGAAGAAGCCGTACTTTTGGTTCCCCTGTTTCTTTACCCTGAAACGCCGCCGGCGTTTGGTGTTAAAACCGAAACCTCCGAAGAGAGAAAAAAACGCATGGAAACGATCGCAGCAGTTGCGGAAGCGTTCCTTGCAGCAAAAGAAGTCTCCGGTTACAGGTTTGATGAACTTCCGGGGGCATTGTCTGAATTATGATCGGCACAGGGGAAGAGACTGCCGGGATTTTTTCTTCACTGGCAGCGGAAGGATATTCGGTTGGGCTCCACGGATTCAGCGCTCTTGATAAATATCTGGAGCTGCCGGCCCTGCCTTTTCTATGGGCCCGGACAAATGCCGACATTTCTGCACTTGCCCGGCTTATTGAAAATCTGCGTTTCCCGGGCCCGGAGATCGCCGACGGTGCCGTAGACAATTCCGATGGTACCTGCTATTTCCGCTGCCTGGACGGAGACAAGCGAACAGAAAACATTTTTCCTTTTCCCCTGCTATCTTTTGGTTATGACCTGCGAACCAGGCGTTTCCAGGATCCTCTTGGAGTCTATCCCCTGTTAAGGGAAATGCGGAACAGGAAAGCAGACCTTGAGGAAAACCCTGGAGGACCTGGAGGAACAGACGCTGATTTTTTTAAAATTGTTGTCAGTCAAAACATCAATTTTCGTGAAGCCGGACAGTACCGCATTATTATGGCTTGCGCCCTGCTGCTGGCCCGGTATGGTCTTTGGGATGATTTATCAAATTATTTCACTTCTTTTATTGAAAGCCGGCAGAATAACTACACTGATGCAATACCCTGCCCGGAAGCTCAACGTGCTTTTCTTAGCTGCCTTATGGTTTCGGCCCATCCGGACAGGGGATTGGCGTTTCTTAAAAAATGCGGTTTTCTTGATGAGCTGTGGCCTGAACTTGCATGTTTAAATGAAGTGGATCATTCCAAGGAATATCACCCGGAAGGCAATGTATGGAACCATACCCTGGAAACTTTCCGGCACCGCAAAGCCGGGACAAACGGTGCTTTTGATCTTCGCCTTTCTCTTGGCCTTCTCCTGCATGATGCTGGGAAACCCATTTCAGGGGCAAACGGAAACCACCGTTTTGACGGCCATGCAGAACTGGGGGCAAGGGCGGCCATGCGTTTTTTGCGGCGTCTTGGATTTGAACCATCCCTTGTTGAGGATGTGTTTTTTCTGATAAAGAATCATATGCTTCCAGCGGCTCTCAAGCGTCTGCCGCTTGCAAGAACCGGAGATGTTATGGCATCTCCCCTGTTTCCCGCATTGATGGAACTTTATCGCTGTGATGAATCATCGTCGTTTAAAGGACTCGACGGATATTACGAGAACAGCGCAGCGTATCAGTCTTACTTGAGAAATATCAGGAACCCTTACCGCTCAGCGGATGGAAAAAAAATCGGCAGAAGAGCAGCAGCCAGAAAAATTTAGTTTATTCATTGACAGTTTTATAAAGGCAGCGATATTCTGGAATATACTATTTTAAACGGAGGTATATTTATGTCAGATCAAGATAAACCAAAAGGGCAGGGTATTGTAAAACCTTATCTTGGTTTTATTGATTCAAACGTGCTGTTCAAAAAACCAGTAAGCTGTTTATTTGCTGTTTTAAGCCTGCTTATTCCGGTGTATTTTCTGTTTCAAATTATCCAGCTTGAGGTGTTTTCATCCGGATACGGTAAACTTATTATTGCAAGCATTCTGATTCTGGCAATTCTGGCATTTGCCGGAATATTTGGTTTCTGGATATGGTGGCACCGGCGGATTGTTCACAATGAAGGACCAGGCTGGTACCCCAACTTCCGGCGCTTTATCCAAACCATGGGGGAATGGCTGGGAACAATTTTTGCCATCATTGTTTTTGGATGTGTTATTGTCCTTATGCTGATATTAAAGGAAGAATACAGATTTATATTGGGAGTATTGCCAATTCCAGGTTTCTACAACCTCAATTTAACCATTGCGCTATACGGCCCCATTTTTGGTTTTATATTTATTATCGCTACCAAGATCTTCCTCTTTTTGCTTGATCCGATCATTTGGATCATCAAACAGATATGGAAACTCTTTGTACGAATTGTCCTTTATTTCTATCGCTGCATTATCAATGTTTATGGCATCTTTGAACAAAATACCCCGGTATGGTTTGGGGTAATATGGTTATTTGGATTAACGGTTATCTGCTCAGGTCTTGTTCTCTGTTTTGCACTGTTTACATACCATCAGGCGATCTTTATGGTGAGCGGTGTAATTACCCTTGCATTGGGACTTGGATTTATGGCATTCCTTATAATCAAGCGAAAAAGCTCAAGCGAATAACAAAGTACTGTCAATAATGGCACGATGGTTCTTTCGTATCATTATTGACAATCTAGTTTCCGTTTTATATAAATAATCAAGGTCCTGTAGCTCAGTGGATAGAGCGGCCGCCTCCTAAGCGGCAGGTCGGCCGTCCGATTCGGCCCAGGATCATTAACAAAAAATGCTACGCATTTTTTGTTTTGGGAGTTTTGCCAGAGGCAAAACTCCAAGCTTGCCTGAGTAAACTCCATAATAGCCATGCTGGCGGTGGCCATGCCGCCAAAAGCGAATTTGTAGCTCTCAGGGATAACTATCGTTGTCCCTTCGGGTCAATGAACCACCTCATCGAAGGCAAACTTCCAGAAATATCGTTTGCGTATGCAAACTCCATTGAAGCCTTGCCGGCGGCATCCATGCCGCCAAATTTTAAGCATTTTCAGTTGGTTATTGAGTTTCTTGCTTATTCACTATACCAAGTATAGGATATACAACAGGAGGCCTAATGTCCGATATATTCGACTTTCATGAAAACGTAATAAAAAATTTTGAACATTTTTCCCGCAGTTTTACCACTATTCGGTCGGAAGATATAAAAAATGCTGTTGACTCCGAATACGCCAACAAACGGTACTGGCCGACCCCGCTAATACAAATAAACCCTAATTATAAAAAGGCGTCCACAATTAACGATTTGGTAAAAGATAATACCCTCCATCTGCTTTGCGGCAAGATCTTTCATGATCTTCATCTTTATACCCATCAACAGGAAGCCCTGGCTGTCGCGAAAAGAAAAGAGCCTTTTGTGGTGACCACCGGCACCGGTTCCGGTAAGAGTCTTGCTTTTTTCCTGCCCATAATAGACTCGATTATTAGAGCAAAAGAGAAAGATGCTACACCCAGAACGAGGGCGATTATTATCTACCCCATGAATGCTCTGGCAAACAGCCAAATGGACGAGCTTCAAAAATATCTTGATACTTTTACTAAAAGTTGTCCAGGAGAAAAACTTCCTTTTTCTTTTAAGCGCTATACCGGGCAGGAAGATCGTGAAGAGCGGATGGATGCAGCCCAAAACCCGCCTGATATTTTATTGACCAACTACATGATGATGGAGCTGCTCCTTACCCGATACAACGATGAAGATAGTGCTGTAATTTTCCATTGTGCTGGACTTGAATATCTTGTACTTGACGAACTTCATACTTACCGGGGGAGGCAGGGCGGTGATGTAGCTTTACTTGTTCGTCGGATAAAAAGACAGTTTGAAACACAAAATCTTATTTGTATAGGTACTTCTGCGACAATGACATCGCCTGGTGACCAGGGATCATACGAAGATAGCGAAGGAGATGAAAAGCATACGAATGAAGCCCGTACGGTTGCCGATTTTGCAGGAAATCTGTTTGGGGAAACAATCCCTGTTTCCAATGTAATATCCGAAAAATTGGAAAGGGTGACCAATGCCGGCCTTTCATTAAGGGACGTTAAGGATGCTTTGCAAACTCGAGTTTTGAATGCTAAAAGCTTTAAGGCGACTGATTATATAAATGACCCATTGGCTGTCTGGCTGGAACTGACAATGGGAATAAACCACAGCGTAATAAAACCGCCTGAAAGGGCCAAGCCTATATCGCTGGAAGAAGCCGCCGGGAAACTTGCAAATGATTCTGGGGTATCTGAAGAAGCGGCGGAAAAAGTATTAAAGGACTATTTTCTTGAATCACAAAATGTAAAAGACGATGGCGGAAGGCAGGTTTTTCCCTTTAAACTCCACCAGTTTATTTCCGGGCCCGGGAAAGTCCTCTGTACACTCGAACCAAAAAATGAACGCTATGTTACTCTGGATGCCCAGCACTTTGCGCCAAAAGACATACGAGCTTTGCTCTACCCGGTATATTTCTGCCGTGAATGCGGACAGGAGTTTATTCCGGTTGAGAATGTTATAGGCAGATGGGAACCCCGCGAGATCGACAGTCCGTTTCCAAAAGACAGTGAGGATTTTATCGGCTATCTTGTCCCGGTTGAAGATACGCTAAATTACCATGGGGAAGAAGATTTGCCTGATTTTTGGCTTGAAGATTTCCATGGCGAAACGCGTCCAAAAAATGAATATAAAAAATATGTCCCAAGGTTAAAATACATAGATATATATGGCACAGAAACAGAAGAGGAGGAAGGCAGCCCCTATTACTATATACCGGGAAAAATTCGTTTATGCCTTAATTGCCTTGCAACCCATGAGCCAACAGGAAAAGATGTCAACCATCTTTCAGGCTTATCAGGAGAAGGACGCTCTTCCGCGACTACCATGCTATCTTTAAGCATTCTTGACAATCTATTTAAAAATGAGGATGAACAAAAAAAATTGCTCGCCTTTACCGATAACCGGCAGGACGCGGCCCTGCAATCTGGGCATTTTAATGATTTTATTTTTCTTTTAACAATACGCAGCGGCCTTCTGGCAGCCCTCGAGAAAAATGGCGGCATGCTTCATGAAGCTGATTTAAGCGATGCGGTATTTAATGCTATAGGTTTTAATAAAGATACTTTTGAGACCAATGCCGAATATCTGCTAAATCCAGGTATATATGGCCATTTAAAAATGGATGCGCAGAGTACTTTGCGTTTTATTCTGGGATACCGTCTCTTACGGGATGTCCGAAAGGGCTGGCGGTATAACAATCCGTCTCTGGAAGCATTGGAACTAATAAAAATAGAATATGAATGCCTGTCTCAGTATCTGGAGAAAGACGAAAGCGGATTGCTAATGCCGGAAATTTCTTCGCTTTCGCTTAACAAAAAAATAGCCTTGTTTGAATTGGTTTTTGATGAAATGAAAAGAAATCTTTGCATTTCTTCCAGCTTTTTATCTCCTATAGAACAGGATAAATACAGAAACAAATCATACAATGCCCTAAAAGAGCCATGGGCTTTTTCACCGGATGAAATGCTTTCCAAAGCCAGTCATTTGGCATTTGAAAGAGGAAGGGATAAGCGGGGGAAACGGGAAGAAATAATAAGCGCCGGCCCCCGTTCAAGGATCATGAGATCAATAAAAAGGGAAGGTTTCTGGAAAGGGACAAGTTTTGATTATGCAAAGTGGAAAGGAGAGGACTACAGCTCCATAATCGAAAACATGCTTCAATGGGCGGAAAAATACGGGTTTGTTCTTAAAGAGACAATCGGTGATTCCATGACAGGATTCTGCCTTGACAGCAGAGCTTTTGTATGGCGGTTGACAGCAGAGAAGAAGCCAGAAAAAAATGCCAATGAATTTTTCAGGGCGCTATACATCCAGACCGCAAAATCCCTAACGATGGAAAATCACAATCTGTTTGATTATGAATCTCATGAACACACGGCACAGGTGGAGTCGCGGGAACGGGAGATACTGGAAGCTCGTTTCCGTTTTGGAGAAAAGGATATACAATGGTGGAGTGTTCAACAAGAGGCCAATGGCAAAGCCTTGGAGCGGCTCCCTGTTCTGTACTGTTCTCCTACCATGGAGCTGGGAATTGATATCTCCACCCTCAATACCGTGTATATGCGCAATGTACCACCGACTCCGGCAAACTATGCGCAGAGGGGAGGGCGCGCCGGCCGCTCGGGACAGGCGGCGCTTATTGTCGCCTATTGTACCGCCTTAAGCCCGCATGACCAGTGGTTTTTCAGCCACAAGAGCGACATGGTCTACGGAAAGGTAAAAACGCCTCTTTTCGATCTTGCAAACCAGGAACTTATCACGAGCCATTTGCATTCAATATGGCTGCAAGCATTGGGTGTCAACCTCCCGCCAGGCATCAGGGAAATTCTTGATATTGAAAAAGAAGGGCTCCCAATTCAGGACGATTATATTGAAAAAATGAATAACCATGAAGCTCTTGAAAAGGCCATAGGTCATGCAAAAAGCATCTGCAATGAATTGCGCAAGATATTAAATGATGCCGCGCCATGGCTTAGCGATAACTTTATTGAAGCAGAATATAAAAAGGTTTTTACGGCTTTTGACGAGAGTTTTGATCGCTGGCGCGAACTTTACCGCGCCACAAAACAGCAAATGGAAAACGCCCAAAAAATTGCCCAAAGCCCCTCAAGCCCTGCAAAAGAAAGAAAAGATGCCGAGCGCCGGTTTATTGACGCACGCCAGCAATTCGAGACCCTTTTATCTTCCGGCGGGCAGAATTCAGATTTTTATACCTATCGGTATCTGGCAAGCGCTGGATTTTTGCCGGGATATAACTTCCCGCGCCTTCCCCTCATGGCATGGATACCTTCTGCCGGAAAAAGCTCAGGAGGACAGGAAGACAGGGGCGCCATGATTTCCAGGTCCCGGTTTCTGGGGATCTCCGAATTTGGACCGAACAGCCTGATTTATCATGAAGGTAGGACTTACCAGGTTTACAGGGCTAAAATTAACTCAGGCTCCGGGCAGGTGAGCGCAGGAACCAGGCTTACAACCAAGACTGCAAAGATATGTCAGGAATGCGGCCATGGACAATATGACGATGCTTTTTTGAACGAGCGTTGCACATTTTGCGGCGCTCCCTTGGACGCGAAATGCCAGGTTACGAATATTTACAGGATTGAAACCGTGGAAACCAGGCCGCGTATGCGTATATCGGTAAACGATGAAGAACGCCAGAGAATGGGTTATGAATTGCAGACCATGGTCAAAATCAACAATGAGAAAATTATTGAAAGCGAAATAATCCATACTGGCGGGCCGCGTGATGGCGTTCTGGATAGCGACGAATGTCTTGGTACGTTAACTTATGCCCCCCAGACAACTTTGTGGCGGCTCAATTACGGATGGAAGCGGCGGGCAGATAAAAATAAAAAGGGGTTCCCCATTGATCCGCTTTCAGGGCGCTGGGGGAAAAATGAAGATGCTGATGATTACGAAGATGATGATGCAAGTGATATTGACAAAAACAACGCCCAGCGTATTGTACCATACGTTGAGGATACCAAAAACATACTCCTTTTCAAACCGAATGAAACACAAACCGATGAAACAGTTATGGTAACCCTGCAGGCTGCTCTAAAACGGGGCATTGAGCAGTATTACGAAATTGAAGAAGTGGAAATTGCCGCCGAGCCTCTGCCAAATAACGATAAACGGAATTACCTTTTGTTCTATGAGGCTTCTGAAGGCGGCGCCGGTGTATTGAACAGGATTGCCCAAAACCAGGGAGAGCTTTCGCGGATTGCGAAAAAATCTCTGGAAATAATGCATTACGATACAGAAAAATTTACAGACACCAATGAAAATTGTGTAGCTGCCTGTTATAATTGCCTCTTGTCCTACTATAACCAAAGCGAACACGCAATTATAGATCGCAGAAACAAAAAGGTAAAAGAAATTCTTGTATCACTGCTTAATTCGCAAATAGTAAACAAACGCAATAGCAAAGCGGCAAGTGGAAATATTCTGTATAATTACCCGATTAATAACGGGAAATGGACAGCCGATGAGTATCATCAAAATGAAAAAGTCGTAGTTTTTTACCGGCATCCGGGGGAAGAAGCGGAAGATCATCTAATAAATCGCGGTTTCAAATTGGAGATTAGGCAAGAACCATGAGTGATGCAGCCATAACATCACAAAAGCCATCATATAAACCCGGTTCACTCATACGCGCAAGGGGCAGGGAATGGGTAGTGGAGCCTTCGCCACTTGAAAGCGAGTATCTTCTGCTGCGCCCCCTGGGCGGAAGCGATGATGAAGTTCAATATATCATTCCCGATATTGAAACAATGCCAATTGAAGATGCTGTCTTTCCTCCCCCGGATATAAGCAGGCCCGGTCCCTTCTATTCAGCCGCACTTCTACGAAACGCTCTATTGATGAAATGCCGCGCCGGAGCCGGCCCGTTCAGGGGCTTTGGCAACATAGCAGTGGAACCGAGGGCTTATCAACTNGTNCCCCTNNTAATGGCNCTCAAGCAGGAAACTGTCCGGCTCTTAATCGCGGACGATGTCGGNATAGGCAAAACGATTGAGGCCGGTCTTATTGCCAGAGAACTCCTTGATCGCGGAGAAATCGACCGTTTTTCGGTACTGTGCCCGCCCCATCTTGTGGAGCAGTGGGTTATGGAATTGAAAAAACATTTTCACATTGATGCCGTTGCGGTGACCGCATCCAACATCAAGCGCCTTGAACGCGACACCCCCCGGGGCGTTTCCCTTTTTGAGTATTATACCGCAACCGTTACCAGCCTTGATTATATCAAGATGCAGGAGCATCGGGACTATTTTATTTCCAGCGCCCCCATGATGGTCATTGTCGATGAGGCGCATACCTGCACCAGCCTTGGACAGGGAAAACAGCAGCGCTACGAACTTTTAAAAAAATTAAGCGAAGAAAAAGAGCGCCATTTGCTCATGCTTACCGCAACGCCACATTCGGGGAACCAGACCGGCTTTTCCAATTTGCTCGGGCTTCTGCGCACTGATTTTTCAAGCCTTGCGTTAGACGGCCTTCCCGGCAGCAGCCACAGCCGGGCTTTACGCGAAGAGCTGGGCAATTTCTTCGTCCAGCGCCGAAGGATCGATATTGAAGACGAGTGGCAGGATCAATCGTTATTTCCCAAAAGAAAAACCAAAGAAGCGACTTATAAGCTCTCTGGAAAGTGGGACACTTTTTTTGAGAAAGTACGGGAGTATTGTTACGATTTGGCTTTGAAAGCGGAAAAAACCCGCGGCAGGGAATTTACGGTCATTTGGTATGCGGTGGTCGCCCTTTTACGCTGCGTCTCTTCGTCCCCGGATGCGGCAAAGCGGGCATTGACAACCCGGCTTTACAATAAAAATGCAGGTAAAGAAATGGAAAACGAAGAGCTGTCTTTG
>JGI24702J35022_10000785_pt1 | contig 19698 bp, 18 predicted proteins | sample TergutTh196P4_FD_35022 | JGI IMG/M metagenome (IMG submission 35022)
GGGAGACAGCCTTTAATTATTTTATAACATTCCATTACTCAAAAATTCCTGATGCCAACATCCCTAATTCGTAATTAATCTATACACCCCTCCCGGGAGCGCTTTAATATATCCTTCCATTTCGAGTTCAAAAAGCATGGGGGAAAGATGGTGAATGGGAAGGTTCAGCATGGTAGCCAAATCGTTGATTTGAAGTTCCGGTTTATCTGCGAATAGAGATAAGATGGGATCATCTGTTTTTTCTTCAAATGGAATTTTTATTTGTTCCGGTTGATTAGTCTTTGGTTGTATATCCCAACAAAGTGCGAGGATTAAATCATGGGCTGAATTGATAAGCCCTGCCTTATTCATTTGCACCAAGCGGTTACATCCGATCGAATACTTGTCCGCTACCCGGCCGGGGAAGGTATATACATCACGTCCATACGAAAATGCTATATCTGCTGTCACCAATGCCCCTCCTTTTTCGGCTGATTCCACAACGATTGTCGCATCCGCCAATCCTGCGATTAACCGGTTTCGTTGCAAAAAGTTTTCACGATCAGGATTTGTACCACACATAAAATCGGTTAACAAGCCTCCTTTCTGAATCATTTCGGCTGCCGTATTGCGATGTAAAGCCGGATAGATACGGTCTAATCCGTGAGCCAACACACCAACTGTCGGCAATCCGTTTTTTAATGCACTCCGATGCGCACATATATCTATTCCATAAGCAAGACCGCTGACAATCAACACATCGGGCAATATGTTCGCCAGGTCTTTAATCAGTGATTCGGTTAGATTGCGTCCGTATTCGGTAGCACTGCGTGTGCCCACAATACTAAGGATGTGAGAGGTATGCAGGTCGGCGTTGCCTCTGTAATAAAAAACAACTGGCGCATCCTGACATTCGCGTAGCCGGACAGGATACTGATCGTCCAAAACAGAATAGACGATAATTTTGTTTTTTTCGATAAAAAGCATTTCCTGTTCAGCGCGTTTAAGTGCATCCGATTCTGATTCTTTGATTTTAGCAGATGTATATTCTCCAATACCGGGAACGTTTTCCAACATACGTTTCTTTTCTGTAAAGACGGCTTTCGCTCCTCCAAAAAACTGGATTAACTGCCGGGCTAAGACATTACCTACTCCTTTAATTAACGTAAGCGCTATCAGGTATACCTGTTCTTCAGATGTCATAGCGGTAATGTTTTCTCTAACAAAATGTCAAATAATTCGCCACGAGTCAATTTACCATGTTCAACCAAAACGGTTTCCACCCGTCCTGTTGCAGCCAATGTACCATCCGGAATACGGTAAATATCCTGCTCGAAAATCAGTTTGAGACCTTCTCTTTTCGTATTCAAACAGGACAGAAAACGGTTTCCGCTACGTAAGGAGGTTTTGTATTTGATGTCAACACGCGCCACAAACGCATCAATCCCTTTGGCATGCATGGCCTCAATATTTTCACCAAATGTTTCAAGGTATTCATGACGTGTGTGCTCCATATATCGCAGATAAATCGAATTATTCACAACGCCCATTAAGTCACATTCATAATCACGGACTTTAAATTCAAGCTGAAAACAATAATCTTTCATACATCAATAATTTATCAGGTACAACTCCCATTATGTAAAATCGTTTGCGAAGATAGGAATATTTTTCTATTTGCAGGCATATAATAATGTCTTTTCCTGTTATTTATTTGAAGATTGACTGTCCGATTCATATTTTTTACTATATTTGCCGCAAAATAAAATTTATTGATGGTATCCAAAGAGAAATTTTTCAATACAAGACAAACAATTTTCTATTGGATTGTATGTTTCACCGGAATATTTGTTATTCAGGAAAACGTTTATGCCCAGATTAGCGAAGGCGGTATTCCTCCAAGTTTTCAATTTCAATCTACATTAAGAAGCCGTGCGGCCACACTCCGGATACCTGTCACGTTTGATGTAAGTGATTTAATAAAGGCTGATGAAAGACAGGCTACCCCAGCAACTCCTTTGGCTGTTGCCATGCTGATAGCTGTGCAATACAGTCCGGCGAATTCCGGCGTTTGGAATACACTTCCCGATGGAATTACTATATGGCAATTAAATCTTCAAGCCAAAGGCGCCATTGCGCTGATTGTATATTATTCGGATTTTTATATTCCCGAAGGAGGGAAGCTGTTCATTTACAATGCAGACAAGACACATATTCTGGGAGCGTATACCCAACGAACAAATCCGTCCGGAGGTCGTTTTGCGACAGAATTTGTTGCCGGCGACGAACTTACGCTTGAATATGTGGCGTCACCCGACGGAGAAATGCCACGTATCGAAATTGAAGCGATAGGATATGGATATAATCATCTCATTATTCAAAATGGTTCGGTTTCTATGCGACGCCCATCAGATCCATGTGAAGTCAATATCAATTGCGAAGAAGGAGACGCCTGGCAAAATCAAAAGAAGGGGGTCACTTATATCGCACAACGCATTGGGGGCAGAACCTTTCTATGCTCCGGTTCATTAGTCAATAATACTGCACAGGATTTGAAACCTTATGTCCTTTCGGCCCAGCATTGTGCGTGCGACAATGACATAGTAGCTTCGGAAGAAGATATGAAACAGTGGGTTTTTTATTTTCACCATGAACGGGAAGGATGCAGCGCCGGCTCTTCGCTTGCGGCGTCAAAAACAATATCCGGATGCAGTAAGATTGCATCAACAACAACGAATAAAGAATCGGATGGTTTACTCTTACTACTTAACAGCCTTATCCCCGAAGACTACCATGTATATTACAACGGATGGGACAGACGGAATGTTCCAGCACAGTCCGGCGTAAGCATTCATCATCCGCAAGGTGATTATAAAAAAATATCCACATTTTACACACCTGCCATTCATGATACATTCAGTGGCGACGGAAAGACCGGAGATACGAATGGTCACTGGACTGTGAGGTTTAACGAAACACTTAATGGGTATGGCGTGACGGAAGACGGCTCGTCAGGCTCACCTTTATTTAATGAAAACAAATTGATTGTCGGAACATTAACAGGAGGTAATTCTACATGCAGCTACCCGAATGGGGTGAATCTCTACGGAAAAGTGAATTATCACTGGGATAAGTACACCTATTCCGATACAACCCGGATGGATATATGGCTTGACCCGGTTAAGTCGGGAGTTGAGACTTTAGCAGGACGATTTTATCAGGCTCAAATGCCTGATCCGTTAAATCTGCAAGCTGTTTTTCAAAATCAGACTGTTTTATTGACATGGGGGGCGCCGGTATCCGGAAATCCTCAAAAATATTATGTGTACAATAATAATATACGAATTGGCGAAACGACTTTATTGACATTTACCGATCAAACGCCTCAATTCGGAACACAGGCATACAGTGTTTCTGCGGTGTATGAAAATGGAAATGAGTCAAATTTCATCAATGCATCTGTTACGGTGATAGAATATAAAGCTCCCACCAATGTATCAATCACGTATACTACCTCGCAACAAATAGCTGTTCTTTGGGAACCTCCTGTTTATGAGCAAACCATTTACTGGGGAGAAAACGCTGCCATTTATCGGGTTTCGTTAAGCAGAACTTCGCCGTACTATTTCGGACAAACATGGAACAGCAGTGAAATCCGTCCATTTCATAAAAGAACCATTACTGCAGTCAAATTCGTACCTCTCCGAAACAATATGTATGAAATCTATCTTATCCAGGGAAACAGGATATATCAACAGGCTATTTCAAATCCGACCGCAGGACAAACCAATACCATTCAATTGGATACTCCGTTTGTAATCGATGGAGCTGAAAATTTAATCGTGGCTATTTATGTTTCGCAACTTTCATCCGGCGAAAATGACTATCATGCAGTTTGCGATGGAGGGCCAGCTGTCCAGGGAAAAGGGAATATTTATTCGTTTGATGGGCAGACCTGGTCGAATTTATATGATGTGAACAATGAGCCGGACAGATTTAATTACAACTTCTTTGTGGCGGCAATTGTCAGTTCGGTCGAAAAAGACATCCCGGCAACAACCACTCATTCATTGAGACAGAACATTACATTTTCAAATTCATTGTTAACCGATAAGCAGATAGCCCCTCTGCCGGCGGAAATCTCGCTGCGGAGTATTCGTCCGGCCGAATTTCCCGATCCCACAAGTTATGCTATTTACCGCGATAATGTACGAATTGCTACTGTTCTTCCGGTTCCAAGAAGATACCTGGATGCGAGGCCTTCAAAAGAAACGATCTATCAGGTATCTGCTATATATGATACGAATGAAGGCCAATGGAGTGAACCCGTGTCTTTTGTGCCTGTGGACACATTCCCTGTTGATCCACAAGATATACGAATTTTTCCGAATATTTTCACAGACCAGATTGAACTGTTTGGATATGAACATATTAACAAGATAGAAGTCTATGCTGCAACCGGCGCTTTTTCAATGCGGATAGAGAATCCGGAAAGTTTAATCCATACCGAATCGCTACATCCGGGCATATATTTTTTCAAGATTTATGCAAATAATAACCAAACCTTCAAGGTTTTGCGAGGCATCAAGAAAAAATAGCGAACAGTGGCATTGCAGTTCGCACCATTTAATATATATTGACACCCTTACGCCGTTAATAACTCCATGGCAGCAGAATAATTTTCAATTTTCAATCTTCAATTTTCAATTAATTTCATATCTTTGTCCCGAAGTATAATAGAGTTATTTGAAAATTATCTGCTATGGAACGATCGTTAAACAAACTTTTTGAAAATTGCTTTAAGGAGCATTGGCATTACCTGGCTTTGTCAAACTATCAAGGAGAAAGTCTGCATTACAAAGATGTTGCACGCAGAATTGAGAAACTGCATATTGTCTTTGAAGAGTGTGGGTTAAAAAAAGGCGATAAGGTGGCTTTATGTGGACGAAACCAGGCCAACTGGGCGTTGGTTTATCTGGCTACCTTAACGTATGGAGCTGTTATTGTGCCCATATTACATGAATTTAAGGAAAGCAGCGTACAGCATATTGTTATCCATTCCGAATCGAGGATTCTCTTTGTGAGCAACCATATATGGGAAGGGATGTCAGATACGGAAATGCCTAATCTGGAAGCAGTGATACTGATTTCCGACTTTTCCGTTCCTTATGCCAAAGACCCGCATATCCTGTATGTAAGAGAGCACTTAAATGAACTTTTCGGGAGAAAATTTCCAAAGTTCTTCAGGCCTGAGCATCTTAATTACCATCTTGACGATCCTGATGAATTGGCAATGATTAATTATACTTCAGGTACTACCGGTTTTTCCAAGGGTGTTATGCTTCCCTACCGCAGCCTGTGGTCGAACGCACGTTTTGGTAAAGAAGTGCTTCCTGAGGTAACATCGGGGTCAAACGTTGTTTCCATGTTACCGATGGCGCATGTTTATGGAATGGCGTTCGAGTTTGTTTTTGAGATGACCGTGGGCGCTCATGTGCATTTTCTCTCACGGATGCCTTCTCCAAAGATTATTATGGATGCGTTTGCGACAGTTCGTCCCAAAGTAATTATCGCCGTACCCTTGATTATTGAGAAGATATATAAGAATAAACTGCAACCATTGTTGAATAAAATGTCTATGCGGGTATTGCTGCGATTACCTGTGATAGAACAAAAGGTGCGGCATAAAATACACGACACGTTAGTTGCTGTATTTGGCGGTAACTTTGTGGAAGTGATTATCGGCGGCGCTCCCTTTAACCGCGAGGCTGAACAATTTTTTAAAAAAGTCGGTTTCCCTTATACGGTCGGATATGGCATGACGGAGTGCGGACCGATAATTACCTACGCACCCTGGCATAAAAACAAGACTTTTTCATGCGGCTATGCAGCTCCCCGCATGGAAGTGAGAATTGATTCTCCTGTTCCTGCAACAATTCCGGGAGAGATTCAATGCCGTGGCGCAAACGTGATGCTGGGATATTATAGAGATCCTGAGACGACGGCAACGGCATTTACAGAAGACGGCTGGCTTAGAACCGGCGATCTGGGCACGATGGATAGCGAAGGATTTGTGTTTATCAAAGGCCGCTCCAAGAGTATGTTGTTGGGTTCTTCCGGACAAAATATTTACCCCGAAGAGATAGAAAGTGCATTGGATAATCTGCCGTATGTTGCCGAATCGTTAGTGATTGAAAAAGAGAAAAAATTGGTGGCATTAGTCTATCCCAACCTTGAATTGGTAGCAGAAGCACACTTGACCGGACAACAATTAGAAGCAATCATGGAAGAAAACCTTCGCGTACTCAACGAAGAACAACCCAATTATGCCAAAGTATCCAGAATTCAAATATTCCCGGAGGAATTTGAAAAGACGCCCAAAAAGAGTATAAAACGTTATCTGTATCAGAATAGTTAGTCATGCTGCAGATAAATGTACGTAATAGCAACAAATGAAGATAAAAATTGTCAACAAATCGCTTCATCCTTTGCCGCAGTATCAGACTGCTTTGTCTGCCGGGATGGATATTCGTGCCAATCTATCGGAGCCGATCATGCTCAATCCGATGGAACGGAAACTGATTCCAACGGGACTATTTATTGCCTTGCCAAAAGGCTATGAAGCCCAATTGCGCCCACGCAGCGGATTGGCTATCAGGCACGGAATTACCCTGTTGAATACACCCGGCACAATTGATGCCGACTACCGGGGAGAAATAAGTGTTATATTGATCAATCTTTCGACCGAAGTATTTGTGATAAACGACGGTGAACGTATCTGCCAGATGGTAATAACTTCACATAAGCAAATCGTTTGGGCGCCTGTAGACAGTTTGAACGAAACAGAACGGGGTACAGGTGGTTTTGGCCATACCGGCAAATAAATAGTTTTTAGTTTTCAGAAAATAGTATGTTTATAAACAAATTTATTCAGAAAAAATACGGTGGATTCGTTATACTTATTCTTGGAATAAGTGTTTTCTCCTTTTATGCAACATCAGTTTATGCAGAGCAGGAGCCTCAACCTGTCCGGAAAATCCTTCCGGCTTCAGAAAAGCGAAAATTGGATTATGTATTCTTCGAAGCATTGAATTTAAAAAATGCGGACAAGTATGATGCCGCATTTGAGTTATTCAGACACTGTCTGGCGATCGATTCGACTGCTTCTGCGGTATTATATGAATTGTCATCGTTCTATTTGCAGATGGATGAACCTGAAATGGCAGTCTCACTGTTGAAAGATGCTGTCAGGTACAGTCCGGAAAATTTTACGTACAAGATGGCTTTGGCTTCGATTTCATTAGCAACAGGAATGTATGGAGAGGCAGCTGAAGAATATGAAGAATTGGTGAAAACCAATCCCGATAAAATCGAATTAAACTATTATCTCGCCGAAGCCTATACCCAACAAGGTGAAATCGGCAAAGCAATCGAAACGTTCGACACGCTGGAGGAAATGGTTGGAATGAGCGAACCCCTTTCCATGCAGAAATACAGACTTTACATGATGCTCGAACAATCCAGTGAAGCATTTCTTGAACTGAAAAAATTAGCTGACAAATATCCGGCAAATGCCCATTATCCGATTTTGATAGGCGATTTGCATCTCGAAAAAAAAGAACCGGACATCGCTTTAGAATACTACCGGAAAGCATTTGCCATCGACCCGGAAAATCCATATTATACCGTTTCTATGGCTAATTACTATGAACTGACAGGAAATCCCGAATCCGCAGAAGAACAGGTACGTCTGGCACTTGTCAACGATCAGCTTGATGTAGAACTCAAAGTAGCGATTCTATCACGGTATATTCAACAGTTGCAAAAGAATCGTAATGCAACAGAAGGCGCCAATACGCTTTTTCAGACCTTGCTGGAACAACATCCCGAAGATGTAGACCTGAAAATGATGTATGCCAGTCTGCTTGCCATGCAGGAAAATAGGGAAGAAGCGCGATTCCAACTTCAAATCGTGACAGAAATGGACCCACTAAAGGAAATGGCATGGCAACAGCTATTACAATTATCCCTCCAGGAACAGGATTATGAAGAATCTGTCTATCTTTGCAAAAAAGCGATTGAGATTTTCCCTGAAGAGTCATTTTATTATTTTTACATGGGACTTGCCTTTTATCAACTGAAAAACTATCAGGAAGCCATCGATACGTTTATGGAAGGATTGAAAATTATCCCCGAAGAAGACCGCTCGTTAAGATCGGATTTCTTCGGACAAATCGGTGATATCTATTTTCAGATGCAGAAGCCGGAAGATGCATTTGCTTCGTATGAAGAAGCATTGAAATACAATGAACGTAATATAGTGGTTTTGAACAACTACAGTTATTTTTTGGCTTTATCGAAAAGGGATTTGGATAAGGCTGAACGAATGAGCGCCCAGTGTGTCAGGATAGAACCTAATAATGCGACATATTTAGATACGTATGCCTGGGTGTTTTTTGTAAAAGGCAATTATACCTTGGCAAAGATTTATATTGAGAATGCGGTGCAAAAAGACACAACCGGCAGTGCGGTATTGGTCGACCATTACGGTGATATCCTGTATAAGACAGGAGATAAGGAAGGGGCGCTCAAACAATGGATGCGGGCGAAAGAAATGGGAAAAGAAAGTGAGATATTAAATCGTAAAATTGAAGAGAAAACTTACTTTGAAGATTCGGATGGTGAATAATCGAAGACTGTTGCAAAGTCTGGTTACGCTCTGTGTACTGATTATTCCCGTGCTAAGCAGTTGCCGTTCGTCTAAGGAAATCACGGCAAGGGGAGAGGTATTCACCCTGAAAACAGAGAGAGATTTTTACACTGCATTTCAGGAACAATCGTTCCGGTATCAAACATTTTCTGCACGTGTGCAGTTTGAGATTACACTGTCTTCTGGACGGGAAACAAGTTCGCGGGCACAATTGAAAATCCTGCATAACGACCGGCTGCAAATTTCAGTCCAGCCTCTTTTAGGGATTGAAGCATTCAGGGTGGAACTGACGCCCGACAGCATTAAAGTCGTCGATCGGCTGAACAGGAGATTTTTGATTGAATCGTTCGACAAGATAAAGGGAAATATGGAAATTGATTTTAATTTTTATAACCTGCAGGCTCTCTTTACAAACCAGCTTTTTCTGCCGGGCGAAATCAATCTTCCAGAAAATCAGTTCAACCGTTTTCAATGGGAACAAACCAGCACAGGCTATTTGCTGCGCACAGGCGATCGCACCGGTTTGCAATATGCCTTTACAGCCGATCAGAATGACAAACTGTCTGCTACAGAAATCAGGGATGAGTGCTCGAATTATAGGTTTCTTTGCAACTACGACAATTTTCGACCCGTCGACCGGCAACTTTTCCCGATGAACATCTATTTCCGCCTGCATACGGAAAACAATGCGCAAAGTTCCCTCTCGCTTGGCTTCTCAAGAGTAGAAGTGGACACACCTCTTGAAATGAATTTTCCTGTACCGACCAATTACCGGCAGGTAAGCCTTCAGGAAATCCTGCATGCTATAGAACAACTATGAAAGAAATGACCGGAAAACAGTTTGCACGTATTTTATTCGTTGTATTGGTATCCTGTACGATGGAGTATGTTTCCGGTCAAACAGTTAAGGAATCAGAAGCACAACGTAGAATGGCTTTGGAAGAGATCGAACTAACGACACGCCTGTTGAATGAAATCCGCTCGTCTACCCAAAGTTCACTCAACCGGCTGAATCTGTTGTCCGGACAAATACAGGCACGCAAAAAAGTAATCACCCTGCTAAATCAGGAAATCACCGTGATCGACCGTGATATCGCTGCTATGAACAAGGAACTGGCAGAATTGGAAAAGGATTTGAAGTCCAAACGCGAGGTGTATGCCCGGTCGGTTCAAAGCATGTATACCCGCAGATCGTCGCAGTACAAATGGCTTTTTGTATTATCGGCAGATAATTTTGCCCGGATTGTACGCAGAATGCGTTATATCAGGGAATACGCCGACTGGCAAAAGCGTCAGGCGACACAGATAATGCAAAAACAAGAAGAAATCAACCGAAAACAGTTGGAGATCGAACAATCACGTGCCGAAAAATCAATACGGCTAAGCGATGCAGAAGAAGAAAACAAACAATTAACGAAAGAAGAAGCCGAACTAAAGACCGAATTACAACAACTCAATAGAAGACAAAAAGATGTACAGGCCGAACTGAATCAAAAGAGAAGATTAGCCGAAGCCTTAAACCGCCAGATCGAACAACTGCTCGCCAAAGACAATACCCGTTCGGGCACAGCACCGGTTTCACCTGCTGACCAGAGGTTGTCGGATGATTTTGCCTCCAATCGCGGGCGTCTCCCGTCTCCCGTCTCAGATAGATTTAGAATTGTGACTCCGTTTGGTGAATACCAACATCCGCAATGGAGCAACGTGCGGCTGAACAGCACGGGTATTGAAATGCAAACTTCTTCCGGCGCCGAAGCCAGAGTCGTTTTTAATGGTGAGGTGACGAGCATATTTGTTTTGCCTGACAACAGTCACGGCATCATCGTCCGTCATGGATTGTATTACACCATGTATGCTTATCTAAGCGAAGTATATGTCAGTAACGGAGACAAAGTATCTACCTCCCAAAAATTGGGAAAGATATTAACAGACACGAAAAAAGGCAATTCGACCATACTCCATTTCGAAATACGCAGGGGCACAGAAAAACTGAATCCCGAACTTTGGATCAGATAACTGCCTGCCCCCCCGTCATTCCGAGATTCTACCTGTCTGGGTTTTCTGTTCTCCAATGCTGGAAATCTGCTTTGGCAGGCAGGAATTCTTTTAATCGGGTTGCAGTCTGTTTGATAAAGACAGTCAACGAAAACGACAGCATAGCCGTAAATGCGATACTGGTCGATATGGCCGAACCGAAAACGCCATACGCCGGAATAAGAAAATAACCCGATACAAGCAAGACCAATAACCCGATACATGAACAGGTCGTACTGTACCTGACCTTTCCCGTACCGATAAAGTAATGACTCAGAATGCTGTTACTCCCTAATGCAATAACACCGACCGAAAGTCCCCGAATGACCTTACGGATTCCCTGAAATTCGCTCGAAAACAAATAATCCGTATAGATCCATTCCGGTATCAACAAGATAATCCCCATCACCAATGTAATCGCCCAAAAGGTGAGTTTGAGAAAGCGAAGCGTCATTTGCCGCTGCTCTTCCTGAACGGTCGTCCGGGCAATCTGGCTATATGATATAAAACTGACACTCCTGCTGATATGCCAGATGCTTTCAGATATTTTTGTCCCGGCATCGAGCAACCCTACATAGCTGTAACCACTCAGTCGTTGTACTAAAAAATAATTCAGCCGGGCTGTCAATCCCTCCGCCAGATTATCCGCGCTGCTCCAAAGTCCATAGACAAACATCTCTTTCAGTAATTTTCGGATGGAAGGAGGTGCAGCAGGTGTTTCGGCAGATTGGTGGAAGAAAAACGGAAGCATCAACAACAAACTTACCACCCAGGCACAACCGTTCGTTATATACAATCCCCATATATAACCTTTGGCTTCGCGGATACCTGCTACATAGTAAATAAATAGTAAACTGAAAAACAATAAACCGCCCTGAATCAAAAAAGTGATATTGAACCCGCGAATATGGTCTTTCCCTAATAATATTCGCGAATGAATCGTTACCAATGACAAGATAACTGCCAGGCCGTATACCTCCACAGCAAAGCCGGCCGGCAACATTCCACACAACTTCATGCCACCGCATGCCACCGCAGAACCGATAAATGCCCACCCGTAAGCAGGCCAAAAGACATAACGGAAATCATACCGGTTCATAAAGTAGACAATCGTATTGCCACAGAGTATGCTATTAAAAATAAACGCAATATTAGCCGAAGCATAGATCACCCCTGTCAATCCCATGCCACTCACTCCCAGCACTTTGCCATTCACAAAAATCAATAGCAAATTAAGCGCGGCGACAAAATATCGCACCCCAATGGTTTCCAGAATTCTTTTTAACATAAGATTTTGTAATTATGAATTATGATTAATTGAATAACTGATGAATATAATTTTCAACTTTCAATTTTCAACTGATCAAGCAGCCTCACATACAAATCAATCGCTTCGCGGATTTCGGAAAAATGGATAAATTCGTCTGCTGTATGGGAACGTGAAGAATCACCAGGACCTATCTTGACCGTCGGGAAGTTCATTAACGCCTGATCGCTTAGAGTCGGCGAACCGAACGGTGTTTTTCCCAACATAACGGCGCGCTGCACAAAGGGATGATTGGGGTCAATCCGTGATGAATTCAAACGTAAACCTCGAGGGACCACTTCACATGTGATCTGTTTTTTTATTTCCCTACAAAGTTCGTCGTTTGTATAAAATTCATTGGTGCGAATATCTACGGTGAATTCGCAAGAATCGGGTATCACATTATGTTGAGTGCCAGCATTAATCATAGTCGTCGTCATCTTCACCGGACCTAACAAATCGCTTTGTTTTGGAAAGGTAAAAGTATGAAACCAATTTATATCTTTGATTGATTGGGATATAGCATTCACACCTTCATTGCGGGCGGCATGTCCTGATATGCCTCGACTGATACAGTCCAACACCATCAAGCCTTTTTCGGCAATGGCCGGTTGCATGGCAGTGGGTTCGCCTATAAGACCGAAAGTAATTGGAGGTAATTCTTTCAAGACGAATTCAACGCCTTTTTTTCCCGAAATTTCTTCTTCGGCCGAAGCCAGAAAAATCAAATTATATGGCTGCTTTGGAGCGCTTAACAGAACGTAGGCTTCATACAAAGACACCACACTTGCACCCGCATCGTTACTTCCCAAGCCATACAGGCAATCGTCATCTTCTTCAGGAGTAAACGGATCTTTGCCCCATCCTGCGACAGGTTGTACGGTGTCGACATGCGAATTCATCAGGATTGTAGGGCGCGCAGAATCGAATCCGGGAGCAATGATCCACAAGTTATTTCCTTTACGTTGTACTGTATGACCGGCTTTCTGCCATTGCCCATAGAGAAAATCCGCTACAGCCGTCTCCTCCATGCTAAACGAAGGCCGTGATATCATTCCTTTTAAAAGATCGATTGCATCGTAAAAATATTCCATATCATTCATTTTAATAATTTTTCAATCTGCCAACGGTCTTTTTTCAATTGCTCGATTAATGCTTCGGGATTTTCAAATTTCCGGTTATCACGCAGATAGTACATAAATTCCACTTCTATGTTACGATAGTAAATATCACGGGAGAAATGCAATATATGCACTTCAACGGACATTTGGGTGCCGTTCATCGTCGGACGGTCGCCGATGGTGAGCATCCCCTTGTAACGTCCGTAACACACATACACCCATACGGCATATACGCCTTGACCAGGCCATACCTTATAAGGCTCATTTATTGAAATATTGGCAGTCGGAAAACCTAATACCCGCCCTATCTGAGTCCCATAGACTACTTTGCCCTTCAACCGGTAAGGATAAGTCAGCAGTTTTGCCGCATCTTCAACCCAGCATGCTGACAATAATTGCCTGATTTGAGACGAACTCACCGCTCTTTTTCTTCGATTGTATGAAGTCGCCTGTATAATCTCCATCCCGCATACTTTGCCATATTCTACATACTCATCGAATCCATCGGTACGATTATTGCCGAAACGATGGTCATAACCAATCAGCAAACTACAGACATTCCACTGTTCCGACAGAATTTTCACGATGAAATCGTATGCCGTGCAGGAAGCCAGTTCGAGTGTAAAATCCAGTACTACACAATAATTGATTCCTGTGGTTGCTAACATCTTTAGTTTTTCATCGAATGAATTGAGCAGTTGTGGCCGGTAACCTTCTTCCAAGACAATACGTGGATGAACCGGAAACGTGAAAATGACCGTTTCCAACCCTCTTGCTGAGGCTAATTGTTGCATCTCCCGGATAAAGTAACGGTGCCCGGCATGGACCCCATCGAAAAAGCCGACAGCAGCCATCAATTTCGTTCTTTGTCGCTTGTTTTTGTTATGTAAAATTATCATGGCACAAAGATAGAAATTTTTCAATGTTGGATATTTCTTATTTTTTATTTATTTTTGCCCGCTGGCAATCTATCATATATAAATAATAAATTTAAGAAGAACCGAAACATGAATTTTCCCGAACTAATTTCAACACTCAGTGGCTGGGTATGGGGAGCGCCTTTCATCATTCTTTGTCTGGCAACCGGCTTGTATTTCTCCTGGCGGACGCGATTTTTGCAAGTACGCTATTTAAAACAGATGACACAAATGTTGTTTCAGGGCCAATCGTCGTCGTCAGGAATTTCCTCTTTTCAAGCGTTTAACCTGGCTCTTTCGGGACGGGTAGGAACAGGTAATATTGCAGGGGTCGCTACGGCTATTGCCTTGGGCGGACCGGGCGCTGTTTTCTGGATGTGGACTATCGCTTTCTTTGGCGCCGGCACAGCATACGTCGAATCATCACTTGGACAGATTTATAAAGAAAAAATAGCAGGGAACTACCGTGGAGGTCCGGCTTATTATATATTAAAAGGTATCCGTAATAAGCCATATGCCGTTATCTTTGCTATCGTTACGATTGCATCATTAGGCATATTGATACCCGGAGTTCAGTCCAGCGCCATTTGTAATGCTTTCCAGACTTCGTTTGGAATAGACCTCCGGGTTTCTGCCGGAATAATCGTTGTATTGCTTGCCTTGGTTATTTTCGGGGGCGTGAGGCGCATTGCCCGCGTGGCGGAAATTGTGACACCCTTGATGGCAATCGGTTATGTTATAGTTGTAGCTGTTATCCTGATATTGCATTATCAACAGATTCCAGAAACGTTTGAGTTGATTTTCAAAAGCGCTTTCGGGCTGGAACAAACATTTGGCGGAATGGTGGGGGCAGCAATCAGCATGGGGGTCAAACGCGGTATCTTCTCCAATGAAGCCGGACAGGGAACCGCCACACATGCAGCAGCAGCCTGCGAAGTGCCGCATCCAGCCAAACAGGGTTTGGTACAAGCCTTTTCGGTGTATATCGACACATTAGTCGTATGTACGGCTACGGCTTTGGTAATTATAATTACCGGGGCATACCAGGTTTTTGATTCAGCACAGCAAGTCGTTTTTTGTGGTCATGGTATGCCCGAAACAATCATCGAATACGGACCGGTTAATACACAAATGGCGGTTGATACGACACTTCCCGGATTCGGTTCCGGGTTTGTAGCTATTGCCCTTTTCTTTTTTGCATTTACGACACTGATGAGTTATTATTTTCAGGCAGAGTCTAATGTTTATTTTTTAGTTCGAAAGAAGAAAGCGACATTTTGGATGATTAACCTATTGCGGATCACAATGTTGATTGTCACTTTTTTTGCAGCAATCAATACGATGACATTAGCCTGGAATATGGCTGATATAGGAGTAGGATTGATGGCATGGCTCAATATCATCGCAATCATACTCCTGCGAAAAGTAGCGCTTAAGGTCTTTGTCGATTTTGAACAACAGTACAAGTCAGGTATTAAAGATCCCGTCTTTCGTTCTGACAAATTGGGAATAAAAAATGCGGAAGAATGGCATCAGTGAAAATCAAACAAAGGTATGAAATTTTTTTTCTTAATAAAAAAACAAAAAATAAAGTGTTGTGTTTCGAAGAAATGTTTTACCTTTGCAGTCCGATTATTATCAAAAAAATTTAAAATGTTAGTTTTGAGTATATTGTTTTCCTTGTGTGACAAAAGGATCATCATATACAAGTCTATGTAGTATTAATAAAATAAAGTTTAGAAAGTGGATACTTTAAGTTATAAGACCATTTCTGCAAACAAAGCAACTGTTAACAAGGAATGGGTTGTTGTAGATGCAACAGATCAGGTGTTGGGACGTATATGTTCGAAGGTAGCCAAACTTTTACGCGGCAAATACAAACCCAATTTTACCCCGCATGTTGATTGTGGTGATAATGTGATAATTATCAATGCAGATAAAGTCATACTGACCGGAAATAAATGGACCGATCGTATTTATTTAAGATACACCGGTTATCCGAGTGGACAACGCAAATATACTCCTGCTATGTTGAAAGCAAAAGGAGACGACCAACTGTTCCGGAAAGTCGTGAAAGGAATGTTACCCAAGAACATTTTGGGAGATAAGTTACTTAAAAACTTACATGTGTATTCAGGTGGCGAGCACAAACATCAGGCTCAGACGCCTAAGTCGATAGATATAAACTCACTTAAATAATTGTATGGAAGTAGTAAATGCAATAGGAAGACGTAAAGCGGCTGTTGCCCGTGTATATGTCAGTGAAGGAAGCGGTAAAATCATTATCAACCGTCGTGAACTGACGGAGTACTTTCCCTCACCGATACTGCAATTTATTGTAAAACAGCCGCTGAATAAACTGAGCGCTGTCGAGCAGTATGATATTAAGGTCAATCTTTTCGGAGGTGGATTCAAAGGTCAATCCGAAGCCACACGGTTAGCGATTACCCGTGCATTGATAAAGATTAATCCCGAATCGAAACCTGCTTTGAAAGCGGAAGGGTTCGTCACACGCGACCCACGCGCTGTCGAACGTAAAAAACCCGGCAGACCCAAAGCACGTAAAAGATTCCAGTTCAGCAAACGTTAATGTGAGAATTAAGAATCACATCCCCCTCTACCCCCTTCACAAAGGGGAAAGGCGTTTAGTATCTAAATTGTTCGGATTTTTCGTATGAAAAGTGTTGCGAAAACTACCGGACGGTTGAATGAAAACAGAATGTAAACGATAAATAACAAAAAAATGTCAAGAGTAAGTTTTGAACAATTATTAGATGCAGGCGTACATTTCGGACACTTAAAGCGAAAATGGAATCCTGCCATGGCTCCATATATTTTTATGGAGCGCAATGGTATTCATATCATTGATTTACACAAAACAGCTGCTAAATTGGATGAAGCGGCAGAGGTTTTAAAAAATCTGGCAAGGTCAGGGCGCAAAGTTCTTTTTGTGGCTACTAAAAAACAGGCCAAACAAATCATTGCCGACCAGGCTACTGCTATTAATATGCCATACGTGGTGGAACGTTGGCCGGGAGGTATGCTGACCAATTTCCCGACCATCCGCAAAGCAGTAAAAAAAATGTCGACGATCGACAAGATGAGTAAAGACGGGACGTTTGATAACCTGTCCAAAAGAGAAAAACTTCAAATTACGCGTCAACGGGCTAAGTTGGAAAAGAATTTAGGTTCAATCGTAGATTTAAACCGGTTGCCTGCAGCGTTGTTTGTCATTGATGTAATGAAAGAGCAGATTGCCGTCAGGGAAGCAAACAGGTTGGGAATCCCTGTGTTTGCGATGGTTGACACAAATTCGGATCCGACATTTGTTGATTTTGTTATTCCGGCCAATGATGATGCAACCAAATCAATCGAATTGATTTTAAGCATCGTATCTCAGGCAATGGATGAAGGTATTCAGGAAGGCAAAGCCATAAAAGAAGAAACCGAGACTGAGTCGGAAGAGGAAACCCTACAAAAAAGGGAACGCAAGATAAGATATTCCGCCAGAAGAGAACGCACCATGAAAGAAGATGATGACGCTTTGAATGCTGCAGTGATTTCAAGGGTTGCGAAAGATTTAGAGGAAGAATAAAAAGTAAACAGAAAAAACAAGATTATGGCAGTTACAATGACTGATATCGCCCACTTGCGTAAAATGAGTGGAGCAGGGATGATGGATTGCAAAAATGCTTTGATAGAAGCAGATAACGACTTCGAGAAAGCAATGGAAATCATCCGCAAAAAAGGACAGGCAGTGGCCGCAAAACGTTCCGACCGTGAAGCGTCGGAAGGTTGTGTGCTGGCTGCTGATAACGGCGATTTCGCAGCAATCGTTGCGTTGAAGTGTGAAACCGATTTCGTGGCGAAAAATGCTGAGTTTGTGGCATTGACACAAAGGTTTTTAGATGTGGCGATGAGCAAAAAGCCGGCTACTATAGAAGAATTATTAGCTTTACCGTTAAGGGATGGACGCTCCGTCGAAAATCATATCACCGATCGCATCGGCGTGACCGGCGAAAAAATGGAATTGGGGTTTTATGAATTTGTAGAAGGCGCAGCAACCGTCTCCTATATTCACCCGGGGAACAAATTGGCTACCATCGTGGCGTTTAATCAAACATTAGCACGTCAGCCGGCACGCGATGTGGCTATGCAGGTGGCGGCAATGAATCCCGTATCCATTACACCCAGTGAAGTACCGCAGAAAGTAATTGATCTCGAAATAGAAGTTGCCAAAGATAAAGCCCGCCTGGACGGAAAACCGGACAATCTGTTAGACCGTATCGCTGAAGGAGCCGTAAAGAGATTTTATAAAGATTACACCTTATTGCAACAGGATTTTATCAAAGATCAAAAAATTACCGTTTTGCAATACTTGCAACAACAAGACAAAACGCTTATGACAACAGCCTTTAAGCGCATCACATTGAATTTGGAATAAATATAGGATTTATCAGATCAAAACCCGTTCAAAAGACGGACGAAGAATTACTTCAGTATTATATCAATACGGGTAAGACAGACAGTTTCGGTCAGTTGTTTGACCGCTATGTTCCGCTTGTGTATGGCGTATGCCTGAAATATCTGCACGATGCCGACGAAGCCCAGGATGCAGTGATGCAACTCTTCGAAGACTTGTTGCCCAAAGTGCTGCAATACGAAATAAAAGTATTCCGAACGTGGCTTTACCGAGTCACACAAAACCATTGTTTACAAATACTTCGAGAAAAAGAACGTACGATTCAGGTAGAATTACACCCAGATTTTATGGAATCGGACGAAATTTTGCATCTATTAGATGAAGAAGAGGGCGAAGAGAATGAACGGGCGCAAGCATTACGCAAGTGTATGGAAGCATTGCCTGAAAATCAGCGTATATCTGTTACGCGGTTTTTCATGGACGAATTGTCGTACGCCGATATTGTTCAACTGACAGGCTATTCGTTGAAGAGTGTGAAAAGTTATATTCAAAACGGGAAACGAAATTTAAAAATTTGTATCGATAAAAATAAATAACATCTGATGAATCTGCTGGCATACATACAAGGGAATCGCAAAGGCAAAGAAGCGCATCGCATTGAAAAAGAGGCAATGCGAGACCTCTTTCTGGCGGATGCACTGGATGGTTACGACGAAGTAAAAGCCGATCATGCTTCAAACATAGCCCATTTGCGCAGCCGTATGCCTTCAACGACCCGCCACACCGGTCAGCAGAAAATATACATGGGTATAGCAGCGAGTCTGTTGTTTTGTCTTGTGGTTGGAGGCTATTTCTTGTTAAACAAAAAGCCGGAAAATTTAATTGCCATGAGTGAGTCCCATGAACAGTTAATCGCNGAAGAAGAATTTATTGAGCTTTCACCCCTAACCGAAACACCCTCTTCCCCCGCACAAAATTATNTGATTGAAAATGAACATGCANCGGNAGCTCAAAGCGAGANGAGACAGCGAGCACCGTCTTCCTCCCCTTCCCCTGTTTCCCCAACTTCCCCTATCGTTACAAATGACGCATACACACAAGGGCAGGCTGAAATATTTGTCACGGTAGAGGAAGAGGAGATGGAGGTTGCTATGGATGAAGAGCTAGTAGCCGCCCATGTAGCCGTAGCGGAAGCAATGAAAGAGGAG